>Ga0233432_10001260_pt1 | contig 24615 bp, 20 predicted proteins | sample SI_122_August201_6_FD_179870 | JGI IMG/M metagenome (GOLD analysis project Ga0233432, IMG submission 179870) | Seawater microbial communities from Saanich Inlet, British Columbia, Canada - SI_122_August2016_10_MG | ecosystem: Environmental > Aquatic > Marine > Inlet | place: Canada: British... | reverse complement strand
AAGTGGACATATCCAGACTATTGGCTTTTCTCTTTACAGTGAAATGCTCGACCATACTGTCAAATTAATGAAGCAGGGAAAACATCCCGATCTGAACAGGCCGATTCAGACCGGTGTTGAAATAAATTTACACATCCCCGCATTGATCACCGAAAAATATCTGCCTGATGTGCATACTCGTTTGATGATGTATAAGCGCATAGCAAATGCAGAAAGCAAAAAAGAACTGGATAGTCTGAAAGTTGAAATGATTGATCGCTTTGGACTGCTACCTGAAGCGACAAAATTATTGTTTGAAGTGACGCTGTTAAAGCTTCAGGCGCAAGCTCTTGGAATCAGCAAGGTCGATGCCAACGCACGTTTTGGCAAAGTTTTATTTGATACAGACACCGAAGTTGATCCCTACTCGGTAGTTAAACTTGTCCAGGATAACTCTCATATCTTTTCCCTGAGCGGTGCCACTGAACTGAAATTTAAACATGAAAGTGATGAGGCCCGTGATCGTCTCTTGTTTGTTAAGGGTTTGCTGGACTCTTTAACTCCTGCAACAGTTAAGGTAGCCTGAATGCATGGCAACTTCTAAAACTACAACTGTATTGCTGCTGCTTTTAATGGCCAGCCCAATTCCTGCTTCAGCACAAAGCTTCAGCTTTGACGGAAATCGCTGGTATGAAATTGAGGTCAGCATCTTCAGTAATGAAAGTCGTGAGCCAAATAGCGAACTTGTCATCCCGGAAAAAACACAACTTAACTACCACGACCCGATCAGACAACTTATTCCGGCCAGCAGCAATTACAGGGTTGATTTTGAAAATGACAGCGCTACAACGTCCTTTCCCTCAGCGTTGACAGGAGTTATTGGTACTGAAGGCCGGTCTGCATTCATTGGACCCTCTAATAACTTTACAGACAATGATTTCAGGATTACTGACTTTGATCTGGATCCTTTCATAGCACTGGGCAATGAAGCTGCCAAATTCCTCGAATACAATCTCGACATTAGTGAGTCTGCTGATCACCGTTTACTTTTTCATGCAGTATGGCGCCAGCCAGTTTTAAATCGCGTACAGGCAACAGCGATTTATGTTGAAGGGGGTAATCAATATGATGACCATCATGAACTGGAAGGCAGTTTGCGTTTCAGCTATAACGTTAACCGCGTAGATGTAGAAGCACGCTTATGGCTAGCTGAGTTTAGCGCTTCAACAGCAGTGACAAACGCCTCCTGGAAACTACCTGATTCGCCTTACGGCAATCAGAATAGCGAGTTTTCAGCATTTAACCTTGCTAATAATTATTCAGTAGAACGGCTGGCTTACATGGATCAGGAACGCGCCATGATAAGTAATGAATTACACTTTCTCGATCACCCGAACATTGGTTTATTAGTAGAAATCAGACCTTATCAGTTACCCGAACAAAGCGGTTTTTTTGATTGAAACACCCTATCAAGGCAAGGCAGTTATCGCTGACAAAATTATTTGTCTGATCTTGCCAATTCCTTCATCCAGCGTTGAAGAAATATCAGCAAAGGAAATTTCTTCATCGGTCAGCCCTGCAGCCCAGTTAACCACCAGCGCAATACTGGCGTAGGGGATTTTTAATTCACGCGCTAATGCCGCCTCAGGCATTGCCGTCATACCCACAATGTCGCAGCCATCATTTTTTAGACGAAGAATTTCTGCTGCGGATTCCAGTCTAGGCCCCTGAGTACAGCCATAAACACCACCCTGTTCAACAGTGAAAGCTAAAGACACAGCACTTTCGGCAAGAATCGTTCTTAACGCCAGATCATAGGGCCAGCTAAAATCAATATGATTTTCGGGCGCATCAAGCTCATCAAAATAGGTGTGCTGGCGGCCCCAGGTATAGTCAATAATCTGGTCAGGAATAACAATACAACCTGGCGCCATGGCTTTAGTAATTCCACCAACAACATTTATGGCAATGATTCCCTCAACACCACTTTCCTGAAGTGCCTTGAGGTTGGCGCGGTAATTTACCTTGTGGGGAGGAATGCCATGACTTTTGCCGTGGCGGGTCAAAAAAACAATATCACGACCAGCAATGCTTTCTTTGTCCAACACGACAGCTTCATCACTAAAAGGAGTAAGGACCTGTATGGCAACCGAATCAGATTCGTTACCGAGCGAGTAAAATCCGCTACCCCCTATTACACCAATTATTGATGGCATCAAGTCAATCGCTGTGTTGATTTATTATTTGTAGTACGCGTTTTCCTGGTCACTGTGATCCGTCACATCCCTGATTTCCTTTATTTGTGGAAGTTGTTCCATCAAGGATTTTTCAACACCGTCTTTCAAGGTGACATCGACCATGCCGCATCCCTGACAACCACCGCCAAAACGTAGCACAACAATGCAGTCCTCGGTCACTTCTTCAAGTGAAATATTGCCACCGTGGGCAGCAAGACCAGGATTGATTTCGTTGTAGAGAATATAATTAATACGATCCTCAAGTGGACTGTCTTCTGAAATTTTTGGCATTCTTGAATTTGGCGCCCGGATAGTAAGCTGACCGCCCATGCTGTCTTTAGCAAAATCAACCACAGCTTCTTCCAGGTACTGTTTACTTTTCAGTTCAATATAGGCAGGAAAGTGTTCATAGCTATGCAATTCATCATCATCTTCCTGTTCGCCAGGTCGACAAAAGGCTATGCAGGTTTCTGCTTTTGGCGTTCCGCCATCAACAACGAAGACTCGAATACCGATGCCTTCACAATCCTGTTTATCCAAAAGCTGTTTCAGGTAGGTTTGTCCTGACTCTGTAATCTCAATCATCGAATTTGGGGGTCCTGAATGGTGTTAAGTGAGTGAATAAATGACAGCCGTCTTGTTGCGTTAACTCGCCATAGTAATTGATAAGAGCTATTTGACTAGAGCTATATGGAGGCTGTTTCCGGGTAATCAAGGTGCTAGAGCGCATTGTGAGTCAAGTGCTTGTAGAAATCAAAGCATGACCTTACATTGTGTGCGTTTATTAAAGCTTTTCATGGACTTACCCATGGCACTGATCCTTGTGTCGTAGTATCATCGCGCCCTTGAATTTTCCAGCTTTGTAGCCTGCCTAGCATTAGTGTTAGCCAGCATTTTTAACTAAACAGAGACAGGTTTTCAAACAGATTAAATATAACAGTTATAATTTAGGCATCAGGATCAGTAAATGTATATTTACGACTCGTATGACAAGCAAATGCTGCAGGATCGCATTACCCAGTATCGCGATCAGACCAAACGTTTTCTGGCTGGCGAATTAAGTAACGAGCAGTTCCTGCCGCTTCGTTTACAAAACGGCCTCTATATCCAGCGACTTGCACCCATGTTACGAGTAGCAATTCCCTACGGATGTCTGTCATCCAATCAATTACGAAAACTGGCCTCTATTGCCAGAGATTATGACAAAGGCTATGCACATTTTTCCACCCGGCAAAATATTCAGTACAACTGGCCCATACTGGAGCAAACCCCTGATCTATTGGCAGAATTAGCTGAAGTAGAAATGCATGCTATACAAACAAGCGGCAATTGCATTCGTAATACCACCACAGATCAGTTTGCTGGTGTCGCCGTAGGTGAAATTGAAGATAGTCGCCCCTGGTGTGAAATAATTCGACAATGGTCTACCTTCCATCCCGAATTTGCCTATTTGCCCCGTAAATTCAAAATTGCGGTTTGTGGTACGCCAAATGATCAGGCGGCAACACAGGTTCATGATATTGGCCTGTACATCAAAAAGAACAAAGATGGTGAAGTTGGCTTCCAGGTCCTGGTCGGCGGCGGTCTTGGCCGAACGCCTGTTATTGGTGCAGAAATATGCGAATTTTTACCCTGGCAGCATTTACTCACCTACCTTGATGCAATTATGCGTGTGTATAACCGCTTTGGCCGACGCGACAATAAATACAAAGCGCGAATCAAGATTCTGGTTAAAGCAATAGGTGCAGATGCCTTCCGTGAAAAAGTAGAAGCAGAATGGCAGCATGACAAAGAAGGTCCTGCAACGCTTAGTCAGGAAGAAGTGGATCGCTGCAAAAGTTTTTTCACAGACCCGGATTATCAGACACTCGATGACAGTGACAGTGAAATTAACGCGCAGCTGGAAAAAGACCTGTTATTTAGCCACTGGATGGAACGAAATGTCGTGGCTCACAAGAAGCCGGGATATCGTATTGTTACGCTTTGCCTGAAAGAAACCGGTGTTGCTCCAGGAGATGCAAGCGACAGGCAGATGGAATTTGTCGCCGATCTCGCAGAAAAATACAGCTTTAGTGAAGTCCGTGTTACCCATGAACAAAATCTCGTCCTCACCGATGTCCGCTTACAGGATCTGTATGTGCTCTACCAGGGGTGCAAACAAGAGGCTCTGGCGACGCCTTATGTTGGCCTGATCAATGACATTGTCTGCTGTCCCGGGGGTGATTTCTGTTCGCTGGCAAATGCCAAATCAATTCCAATCGCTGAATCCATTCAGCGCCGTTTTGAAGACTTTGATATTCAAAAAAATATTGGTGATTTGACTCTGAACATTTCCGGATGCATGAATGCGTGTGGTCATCACCATGTCGGAAATATCGGGATTTTAGGTGTTGATAAAAAAGGGTCCGAGTTTTACCAGGTCACACTTGGCGGCTCTGCTGATCGCGATGCCGCTATTGGCAAAGTGCTGGGCCCTTCTTTCGCTCAAGCAGAAATGCCTGATGTCATTGAAAAAATAATTAATGTTTACCTGGAAAAACGCCAGGACAGTGAAAGTTTTATTGCCACTTATAATCGTATCGGCATAGAACCATATAAGGAAAAAGTGTATGCCGACGCTGATTAAAGACGGACAGGTAATAGAAAACACCTGGGTCCTCATCGGAAAAGAATCTGATCTGTCGTCTGTGTTATCCCACGCCAGTGAACAAGTTCTGGTCCCGCTATCTTTATGGCAGGAACACAAATCCGACCTGCAGGCATCAGAGAAAGCTATCGGTGTTTGGCTGGACAGCGATGATGATACTTATGAATTGGGCAGTGATGCCCTTGAATTGCCACTGATTGCCCTGAATTTTCCGGTATTCATGGATGGCAGATCCTATTCCTCTGCGGCGATCCTGCGTCAACGTATTGGCTATAAGGGTGAATTACGGGCTGTTGGTGAAATCTTGCGTGATCAACTTTTTTATATGAAGAAGTGCGGCATTAATAGCTTTGAAATCAGTGACAGTGTGAAACTGGAGGATGCACTGGCAGCATTCAGTGACTTCAGCAATAACTACCAAAGCACTATAGAAGACCCCCTGCCCCTATTCCGCCGGCGCTAAGGCGCTATCAAAACGGCTATTAAAGAGCTCTGTATCCTGATCCCCTGGCAAGTCTCAGGAATAAAACTCGTCTTTACTATTGGCGCGCTGTAACCAGCGCAGCACGGTATTGTCCAGAGAAGACTCCATCATTTTTCCAAGCTTGTCGGTGAAACCTTTTTTCTTTTCATAGGCAACATGATAAACATCCGCCTCTTCGCAAGCCCGAATGATGATTTCATCACTGGTACTTACCGCATCCACCAAGCCCAATTCATGAGCGCGACTACCAAGCCAGGTTTCACCCGTAGCCAGTTTGTCGATATCCATTTGTGGGCGTGATTCCTTGATAAAGCCTTTGAACAGCTCATGCACTTCTTCAACATCTTCGAGCATTTTCTGCCTGCCTTTGTCGGTATTTTCTCCGAACATGGTCAGGGTGCGCTTATGTTCTCCTGCGGTCACCATCTCATAATCAACATTTTTATCTTTAAGCAGGCGATGAAAATTAGGGATTTGTACTAACACACCAATCGAACCAATATAGGCAAATGGCGCAGCAATTAATTGAGTAGCAACACATGCCATCATATAGCCGCCACTTGCCGCTACTTTATCGACACAGATAGTTAAGGGCACCTGTTTGCTGCGAATACGGTGAAGTTGTGATGCAGCAAGGCCATAGGCATGTACCATGCCCCCCGGGCTTTCAAGGCGGAGCAAAACTTCATCATGATCGGGACGTGCAAGAGCCAGTACCGCAGTGATTGCCTGGCGCAGTTCTTCCACCTGGCTCGCCTTGGGATCACCATTAAAATCTATAACATAAAGACGTTTTTTATTTTCCTGCGACTCTTTTGAGGACTTTTTACGAGCTTTCTTATCCTGTTTTAACTTCTTCTTCTCAGCCTTGCTTTCATCTTTCAGGGTTTGCTCATCTTCCACGACACGTTTGATCTCATTGCTGAGCTCCTCAATATCCTTATTAAGATGAGTTACCGTAATCGCGCCCTTCCCCTCTTTTTTCTGCTTCATCGCATTAGCGACAGCCGCCGCCATAATGATCAGGATTGCAGCAACAACAGTGATGGCTTTTGCCAGGAAAAGTCCGTATTCAGAAAGAAATTCCAAAATCATACTCCAAACAGATTAAGGCAGAAATATTGCCCTTTTAAAATAAAAAAAGAAAGAGAAGGATCCGGGAATTTGATACTGACTATACAAAAAAGGACCCACCGAAAAACGGCAGGCCCTTTCTAATCTGTAAATCAGTTAAATGCCAGAATTTATTTATAAGCCAATCGCAGCTTCCGGATTGCTGTAAAAGCCAAAGAAGGTGGTCATGATAATAGAACAAATGATCAAGGTTAATACCATCACTGGGGCGCCTTTTTTGAACCACAGCCCAGGGGTAATTGCCAAACTCGGATCACCTTCATCCTTGGCCAGCTTCTCTGAAATCGTGACAATAAAGACATTAGCAGTTGAGCCAAGGTGACTACCGTTACCGCCCATACCAACACCGGCTGCCAATGCCCACCAAAGCGCGTTTACATTAACACCCTGCTGTTCAAGACCCAGAATGATTGGAATCATGGCTGCAGTGAAAGGAATGTTATCGATGAAGGCTGACATAATCGCCGAAACCCACATCAACAATATGCAAGCAAGCATCAAATCTTCCCGAACATAAGGAAGGATAAACTGACCAATGTATTCAAGGAAATGACTGTTCTCTACCCCACCAACAATAATAAACAGTGCCATAAAGAACATCAGCAGGGTCAGCTCTACATCAGCAAAATGTTCATCCATATCCACATTCTTGCCGAAGAACACCAATAAGGTAAGACCCATACCTGCTACAAACCAGGCTTCCCAGTGCAATGTTCTATGCATAATAAATCCAACTACCATGATTCCCAGGACAATCAGGGAAACTTTCCAGGTATAAGGGTCTTTCATTTCTTCTTGCTGGCTGAAATCCTGTAAAACCGGGACCTCAGAAAGCTCTTTCTTGAAGATAACCTTCATGGCAAACAGAGTTGCTACCCAGGCCACAAGTACGATGCCACCCATGTGATAGAAAAAAGTATTGAAATCGATACCTGCCGCAGAACCAATCATCAGGTTGGGAGGATCACCCACCAGTGTTGCCACACCACCAGTATCCGACAGTAGCGCTGCAGCAAGCAGGTAAGGGATCGGGTTAATTTTCATCGACTGACAGATCAGGATAATTAGGGGGCCAAAAATCACCACCGTGGTGACATTATCCAGTAGCAAAGACAACACCGTAACCAGCGTTCCCATCATCGCTAACAGAAGGAATAGACGCCCTTTACTGAAATCCGCAATGCGGTAAGCCAGCATCTGGAAGCCCCCGGTGGGAATCATGATGGCAACTACAGTCATCATGGCACCAAGCAGGAAGATCACGTTCCAGTCGATAGACTCGATAGCTAAATCAGGGTCATAGAAGCCGTAATACTGTCCAGCAAGGACCATGGCACCGGCGCCACCTAGAGCAAATTTTGCACGGTGAAAACCGTGGACGCCTTCGGTAAAAATACCAACAAAGGTAATTACAAGAATGATGCCGGAAACCATCATTGCGGTATCCATTTCTAGTATTTCCATAACGCTTCCTTATTTCTATTAATGTTGGAATTCAGTGGTTTATCAGGTTATAGCGGCAAAAGATTATATGCAGTGGGACAGCCTACATCAAGGAATAACTACTATGGAGCTGATTATATTTTCAACCACATACAACCAGCATCGGCAGTGTCATCTATTTCCTTGAGACGGAGTTCATGAGCTGACAACTCCTCATCAGAGGCTCTTATAATTTTTAGTGCTTTTCGCTCCGCTGACAGCCTTTTCAACTGCTGAGCGGACCTTTGTTCGGAACTTTCTTCATAGCCCAGAGAGAGGCTTGATTGTCCACCTGTCATCATCAGGTAAACATCGGCAAGAATCTCCGCATCCAGCAAGGCGCCATGTAGTTCTCGCTGGGTGTTATCGACCATGTAGCGTTTGCACAATGCATCCAGATTGTTTTTTTGGCCCGGGTGCTTCTTACGAGCCATAACCAGCGTATCAAGAACTGAGCAATAATCACTCATCACTTTATAGCCCTTTTTCAAGGCGGCAAGCTCGTGGTTCAGGAAGCCTATATCGAAAGGCGCATTATGAATAACCAGTTCAGCCCCGCTGACAAATTCAACAAAGCTTTCTGCGACATCAGCAAATAAGGGTTTATCGGCAAGAAAAGTATTGGTGATGCCGTGGATTTCCAGGGCAGCTGCCTCGATTTCCCGAAGGGGGTTAATATAGACATGAAAATGATTGCCAGTGAGCTTTCTGTTAACAAGTTCGACGCAGCCAATCTCAATGACCTTATGCCCCTGTGCCGGATCGAGCCCGGTTGTTTCTGTATCAAGTACTATCTGCCGCATTTTTTTACTTTTGTGTCAGTTTGTTGTTTTTATTGCTTACCAGAATTTACAGCTCATCAATACCAAGATTAGCCAGCTGGTCTGCCATTTCGTTTTCAGGATGCCCGCTATGCCCCTTTACCCAATGCCAGTTAATTTCATGTGCTTGTACCAGCACATCAAGCTGCTTCCACAAGTCCACATTCAGAACAGGTTTTTTACTGGCACTGCGCCAACCTCTCTTTTTCCAGCCTTCAATCCATTCGGTAATTCCCTGAAGAACATATTTGGAGTCTGAAGTGATTTCCAGCGGCCATTTATTGCCTTTCAGGCATTCCAGAGCCTTGATAACAGCAGTGAGCTCCATGCGATTATTTGTGGTTTCAGCCTCACCACCATGAAGTTTTTTTACTTTATCACCATGAAAGAGTACAGCACCCCATCCTCCGGGTCCGGGATTACCCCGGCAGGCCCCATCCGTATAAATTCTTACTAATTCAGCCATGATGTTTTATGGATTCTCCTCATTACTGGCAACTTGTACATCTCTTGATACCCGCGTGATGTTTTCAGCAATGGGCATTCCGACATTCGCGCTGGCAAATTCACGCCAGGAAGTTTGAATGGGTGTCAGTGGCAGGGCTTGCTTCCTGGCAGAGATCATATATACCCCTCCTGTTGGCCAATTAAGTCGAGAAGCCAGTTTATCGAACAAGCTTGAGTATTTGATTGCTCCAGGGGAATTAATAGGTAAGGAATATGCACCATAGCGAATTTGTTCAATCTGAAAATCCAGTAACTTAAGCCAGTCAGAGATTCTCACTGTACTTAATAGCTTTCCTTGCCATGGATGTTTTTTATTTCCCGGAAAGCGGGTTCTTATCCCCCAACTACTGAAAGGGTTAAAACCGACAATGACTATATGCCCCCCTGCAATAAGAACACGAGACACTTCTCTTAACAGCTGATGTTGATAGGAAGAATAATCCAGCGCATGGTGCAATAAAACAATATCCACAGACTCATTGGCCAAAGGGATAGCTTCACCTTTAGCGGCTAGCCCATGTCCATGGAGGTTATTATTGTGAGTAATGGAAAATTTATGTCCCACGGGGCTGCTGTCGTACATCGGTAAATTAGCACAGCCTATTTGCAGCAAATGATAACCAAAACGTCTGGGAAGACAACGATCAAGCAGTGACAATTCTGCCTTCAGAAGACGCTCACCCAGAGGGGTTTCATACCATTGGCTCATGGCATCATAGAAACCCGGGTTATCCAGATTTTCCCTGCTGCTTTTCCAGAACACTTTACTGCCCGACATGGATATTTAAATTAGGTATCATAATACCTGAGTCACAGGGACATGCGATAGAAGCAAATCGCAGACTGGTCGAGAAATTTAAAAACAAACAAGAGGAATAAAGCATGCTGGAAGTCACTCCCATCAAGGCTTTTTATGACAACTATCTTTGGCTGTTCCAACGTGCCGGAAGTCATGATTGCGTCATTGTCGACCCCGGCGATGCCGAGCCAGTATTACAGTTCCTGAGCAAAAACAGTTTGAACCTGACCGCTATCTTCATCACTCATCACCATGCCGATCATACCGGTGGTATAGAAAAACTATTAAAAGAATATGATATCCCTGTATACGGCCCTGACTCAGCTAACATTCCTGCTGTTTCGCACCCGGTAAAAGAAGGCAGCCAAATACAAATGTTTGGTGAAATTTTTAAAGTACTGGAAATCCCGGGGCATACTCTGGACCACATTGCTTATTACACCTCTGCTAATAAGGATGAAGAATCGCCTGTTCTGTTTTGCGGGGATACACTTTTTGCCGGGGGCTGTGGCAGAGTGTTTGAAGGCACACATCCCATGATGTACAAATCTCTACAAAAACTTGCACAACTACCGCCAGAAACCAGAGTATTTTGTGCTCATGAATACACCATGGCTAATCTGGCTTTTGCCAGGGCGGTGACACCGGAAAACGAAACTCTGAAGAAAAGAGTTCAGCGTGATGAAAGTAAACGTGAACTTGATCAGCCCACCGTCCCTTCAAGTATCAAAGTTGAGCTGGCAACCAATCCTTTTCTGCGTTGCGAAGATCCGGAAATCATCGCTGCAGCACAGCGTCATAGTGGACACTCTTCAGACAGACCGGATGATGTATTTGCGGCTATACGAAGCTGGAAAGATTCTTTTTAAAAACCAATACTGCAGTTATTTTTTACATACCGGCAAGCAAGGATTTACCCGGAATTGCATCCAGCAGTGCACGGGTGTATTGCTGGGAAGGGTTTTCAAATATCTGATTTACTGAACCTGATTCAACTAACTTGCCTTCCTTCATCACCACGATACGATCCGACAAATAACGCACAACACCAAGATCATGAGAAATGAACAGCATGGTTAAATCAAAGCGGTCAACCAGTTCCAGCAACAGATCAAGAATCTGCGCCTGAATGGTGACATCAAGTGCCGAAACCGGTTCATCCGCTACAATAAATTCTGGTTTGGTGGCTATGGCTCTACCAATAGCAATTCTCTGACGCTGGCCTCCGGAAAATTCATGAGGATAACGCAGCACGCTTTCCCTCGACAATCCGACCGAATCCATTAATGAAAATATTTCCTTTTCCAGATCTTTTTTGTCACAAATGCGGTGTACGCGTAATGGTTCTGCCAGGGTATTGTAGACAGTCATGCGCGGATTCAGACTTGCATAAGGATCCTGAAAAATCATCTGCATCTGTCGTCTTAAAGGCTTCATCCCGGCCATCGAATAATGGCTAATATCCTTACCTTCGTAGATGATAGAGCCCGCCGAAGGCGTTAATAGCCTGATTATCGAACGTCCCAGAGTGGATTTCCCTGATCCGGACTCACCGACCAAGCCCAGGATTTCATGGCGGTTTATTTCAAGGTTGACTGAATCTACTGCTTTTAATGTGTCCTGCCCCTTCCCGCCAGGAAACTCTATCAGCAGATTCTCAACTTTTATCAAAGGCTCGCGCACTTCATCTTCAGATTCCTTTTGAGTGCTCGGCACGGCGGCGAGGAGCTTGCGTGTATATTCATCCTGGGGATTATTAAAAATAGCATCGCGATCGCCCTGTTCCACAAACCTTCCGTTTTGCATCACTGCAATTTCATCGGCTATATCAGATACCACACTCAGGTCATGGCTGATAAAAATGACACCGATATTTCGCCTGGTCTGTAATTCCTTGAGCAATTTCAGAATCTGGGCCTGCACCGTAACATCGAGAGCTGTTGTGGGCTCATCCGCAATTATGATGCTGGGCTCAGTTACAAGAGCCATGGCTATAACTACACGTTGACGCATACCTCCGGAAAACTCAAATGGCCAGGCATTCATGCGCTGAGAGGCATCTTTAATCCCTACTTCTGTCAGGATTTCAATTCCACGTTGCCAGGCTTCTTTTTTGCTCATGCCAAAATGAAGTCGCAGCGGCTCTATTAACTGATCGCCAATTTTGAGGTAGGGGTTCAGGCTCGTCATGGGATCCTGAAATATTATTGATATGCCCTTGCCGCGCACTTTGCGTAATTGTTTTTCACTTAGACTGAGCAGGTCTCTGTCTTCAAAGATCACCTGGCCGGCTTCAATCTTGCCTGGCGGAACTGGAATCAGTCCCAGCATGCTGTAGCAAGCTACCGATTTACCTGAGCCCGACTCACCGATTATGGCAAAGGTCTTCCCGGCTTCGACATTAAAGCTGATTCCGTCAACCGCCTTGATGGTGCCATTGCGGGTATGAAAATAAACAGCAAGATCCTTTACTTCAAGCAGTGACATAATCTCCCTTAATCCTTTGACGCCTTGGGATCCAGCGCGTCGCGCAGGCCATCTCCAAGAAAATTCAATGCAAACAGAGTCAGGGTTAATGCAAGGCCGGGAAAAATCAGTAACCAGGGGTATTCTTCCATAGTCTCAACTCCGTAAGAAATCAGAAGACCCCAGGACGATTCTGGAGGCTGGATTCCCAAGCCAAGAAAACTGAGAAAAGCTTCCAGTAACATGACATTTGGTATGGTCAATGTGGTATAGACAATTACAGGACCCAAAGCATTGGGAATCAGATGCCGGATGATTATCGCCGCCGGAGATAAGCCCAGAGAGATAGCTGCTTCTACATATTCCTGCTGCCTGAGACTCTGAATCTGACCACGTACAATTCGCGCCATCACCAGCCACTCCACAGCACCAATTGCCAGAAAAAGTAGCAACAGATTCCTGCCAAAAACGACCATCAGCAAGATAATGAAAATCATAAAAGGAAGCGCATAAAGAATATCTACCAGGCGCATCATAAAAGCATCGGTCTTGCCCCCGGCATAACCCGCAATTGCGCCATAAGTCACCCCGATTATCAGAGCAACGGAAGTCGCTATAAAACCCACCAGCAAGGACACTCTGCCGCCATAGAGGATCCTGGTCAGCATATCCCGGCCAAAGGTATCAGTGCCTAACCAATGTTCCGCTGATGGCGGAATTGCTCCCAGCCTGAGGTTCTGGTCTTCATAACCATAAGGGGCAATCCAGGGTGTTAACAGGCACAGTATCATTACAAAAAGAAGAAACCCGAGGCCTATCATGGACAGTTTGTTTTTGCGCAAACGCACCAGGGCATCTTCCCAAAGGGAAGTGCCCTTGGGAATGTTCTGATCCAGCGCTTGAATATCCATTTTGGGATTCATTATTTATTAAACTGGTATCGCAACCTGGGATTGAGCCAGGCCGCCGCGATATCTGATAGCAAGTTAAACACCACAATGAGAGTCGACAAAAATACGGTAGTCCCGAGGATCATGGTGTAATCCCGGTTGAAGGCCGCCTGGACATAGAATCGCCCCAAGCCCGGAATCTGGAATATGGTTTCCACGACAAAGGAGCCACTGAGTAAAGCGGCAAAAGCCGGCCCCAAATAGCTGATTACCGGCAAAAGTCCGCCCCTGAGAGCATGCTTTAAAATAACTACGTATTCCGGGAGTCCTTTGGCTCTTGCCGTGCGCAGGTAATCCTGGGACATAACTTCGAGCATACCGGAGCGACTAAGACGAGCTATATAAGCTGCGTACATGGCACCCAGGGTTATACTGGGCAGGATCTTGTCACCCCTGGAATCGCCCCACCCTGACACCGGCAGCCAATCCAGAAGAATTCCAAAAACCAGTACCAGACTTGGCCCCAGCAGGAATGAAGGCATGCAGATGCCCACCATGGCAAGGCTCATGGGTACATAATCCTGCATGGTGTTGGGTTTGAGGGCAGCAATTACCCCGGCAAAACTGCCGATTATTACAGCAATCAACAAGGCATAAAATCCAAGTTCTGCTGTAATTGGCAGGCCCTGGAAAATCAATTCATCAACGCTTCGCCCTGGATAATAAAACGATGGCCCCATATTTCCCTGAACCAGATCGGAAAGGTAGGAGATATATTGTTGTAAGGGTGGTTGATCGAGTCGATATTGAGCTTCAAGCGCAGCCTGGACCTGGGGTGATACTGCTTTTTCACTGGAAAAAGGCCCCCCTGGCGCAGCCCGTACCAGGAAAAAAGTCACTGTGATGACCGCCAGTATCACGGGTATGGCCTGTAGGCTGCGAAGCCCGATAAAACGCCACATAACTATCAGCCTGTTCTATTCTGAAGCTTCTAGAGAAACATATTTCCAGTTGTAATAGTCCATTATATTGGCTGGCAATCCTTTCAAGCTGGGATGTTTCAGATGTTTACTCTGGTAAGTGTAAATGGGGATGATGGGCATTGCATTCATCAGGATGCTTTCAGCTTCCTGATAGAGTTTAAAACGTTCATCCTGATCCAGCATGGCCGGAGCCTCACGCAGAATCAATTGGTCATAACGGGGATCACTAAAGCCTGTCTTGTTATTGCCTCCATCCGTGATCATCATATCAAGGAAGGTATTTGGATCAACATAGTCTCCAATCCAGCCACGTCGTGAAATAGAATAATTAAAGTTATCCGTTGAATCGAGGTAGACCTTCCACTCCTGGTTCATGGGAGCGGCGCTGATGCCGAGGGTTTCCGACCACATCTGCTGTACGGCGACAGCAATTTTCTGGTGGTTCTCCTGGGTGTTGTACAAAATATCAAAAGCTGGAAAATTTTCACCATTGGGGAAGCCCGCTTCAGCGAGAAGCTGCCTGGCCTGCTCCGGATCATAGCCAAATGTTTTAGGAGGCTCATAGCCAAGTGTACCTGGAGGCACCAGAGCATAGGATGGCAGAAATAGATTTTCCAGAATAGTTTCAACCAGCAAGTCACGGTCAATTGCCATGGAAAGTGCTTTACGCACACGCACATCATTAAAGGGTTCTTTATTGGTATTGATCAGGTAGTAATAAGTCCCCAGATAGGGAGCTATCTGAAGAAGTTCAGGTTGCTCTGCACGGTAAACCGGAATTTTGTCCAGGCCCACTTCATTGGTGAAATGAATTTGTTCATCACGGAACATTCTTTCTTCAGTCACTATATTTTCTGTGGGATAAAAAACGATAGCATTGAGTTTAATCTCGTCCGCATCCCAGTAATACTCTGATTTCTCAACTCTGATGTGGGAATTAATCTGCCATTCAGTTAGCGTGAATGCGCCATTGGTAACGATATTGTCCTCCCGGGACCACTGGGAAAATCTATCGGTGGGCGCGCCAAAAGCGAGGACGGTGGCAGGATGAACAGGATAAGTACTGTAGTGATCGAATAACTGCAAAATAAAGGGAGTCGGTTCGCGTAAAGTTACTTCCAGGGTACGTTCATCAAGCGCTTTCACCCCGACATCACTAAAATCATCAAGTTCACCAATAGCAAATCCTTCTGCATTTAGAATTGGAAAAAACATGTAATTGTAAAGACTGCCAAGTTCAGGAGTAAGTGCCCTTTCCCATGACCAGCGAAAATCCTCGGCGGTGACAAGGTCACCATTACTCCAACGGGCATTCTCTCTGAGGTGGAAGGTGTAAATTTTTCCATCATTACTGATATCCCAACTCTCGGCTACTCCAGGCTCTGGTTCCAGGGTATAGGGATTTTTTGTCACCAGGCCCTCAAACAGAGCCCCGATAATATGATGCTCTGGCACTCCGGTAACAATATGGGGATCAAGGCCTTGTGGCTCAGTGCCATTACCAAAGTGTAAAACACCCTCAGCGTTACCTGTTGCTACCCGGCTTGAATCTGCTCCACCACCACAAGCAACAAGGAAAAAGGAAAGTAATAGTAATCCGCATATTCGGAATCGATGACTCATCATGATGTACATGCTCTACATTAATTAATCTGATTTTAGTAAACTGATTAGTGCGAGTTAAACCCTGTTGAAAAGCTGTCTGACCTTCGCTTTCCACTCAAACAGAATAAACGGCGAATCTTATTAAGTCCACCAGGAATGACCAGGTTTTGAGCACTGTTCAGTTAATTGCTTGATGTATAAAAAAACCTGATTCCAAACGAAACCAGGTTTAACTAAATATTACTTTAAATTCATTATCGGCTTATCTCTGCCCTTTCCTGCATACCTAAAACAAGAGCCTCAAGATCCGCATTGGATGATTGTTGGGAAATGAAAGATTTGAGGCTATCCAGTTCAGCATCTTCAAAATCATCCACGGAGCCTTCTTCAACATTTTGCAATTCAACGACAACATAACCGCCGGAACTTAACTCAAAGCCATCAATAATAGGAGAGCCTTCTACCGGGGCAGGCATATTAAATACATTTTGCACAAGCTCTGGTGGCAAAGATTGATCAGAGCGCTCAAGAGAATTCAATTGATTCCAGCTTAAATTCTGTAACTCAAGCAAGCTGTCAATATTTTGCCCGTTTTGATAATTGGTTTTAATGGTTTCACCAAGCTCAAGAGTTTGTGCATTGATTTTCTCAAATTGCAGAAGCACCTGAATTTCACTACGCACATCTTCAAGAGGCTGGAGTTGAGGCTGATTATGCTCCAGTACTCTTATGGTGACGTTACGTGAAGGAGTAATAGCAATAAGATCACTATTTAAGCCATCAATTAAGATTTGTGGACTGAAAGCCGAGTTAATTACATCGGTATTTGCAGCAATACCGGTGCCACCACTTCGACCGAATAAGTCAGTAGTCTGGATTTCAAGCCCCATAATTTCAGCGGGGTCTGTAAGGTCAAATGATTCAAATGCGAGATTACCCAGTTCTACAGCACGCTCCAGGAAGATAATATCTACCTCCGCTGATTTAAGATCACGTTCAAGCCGGTCTCTGCTCTCTTCAAAGGACTCTATTGAGGATTCACTTTGCTCAGTCAGTTTAATGACATGAACACCAAATTCAGAACGTACGGGATCAGACACTTCACCCACTTGCAAAGCCAGCAGCGCTTGCTCAAAAGGTTCTACAAAGTTATCACCGGAGGTATAGCCGACATCACCACCTTCTTCTGCAGAACCAATGTCATCGGAATACTCCAGAGCAAGTGTTTCAAAGCTTTCACCATTATCTATTCTGCCTTTTAGCTCACCTGCAAGAGAAAGCGCTTCAGTAAAGCCACCCTCATCGAAAGCCTCTAGAAGAATATGCGAGGCTCTACGCTCAATTTGTGACTGATACTCGATCTGTTCCTCGTCATAACGCTGGCGAATCTGCTCTTGCGTAACGGAAACTTCATCGAAAATATCATCTTTATCAATTTCGATATATTCCAGGGAAACTTGTTCTTCCTGCATAAACTGACTTTCATTAGCCTCGTAATATTCGGCAATTTCTTCATCAGTAATTTCTATATTGCCAAACTGACTTTGAAGATTTACCAGGATATAGCGAAAATCTCGAGTTTGATTAATCAATTTTGCTATATGCTCGATTTCAGTTTTAGTGACGAAACCAGAAAGCCCATAGGCAAATGACGTCTGACTGATAAGCCCTTGTGATGACAAGGCAGCACGATAAGAATTTGGTGTGTAACCCATGCTGTTGATGAGTACTTGTGCCCTTTCGCCATTAAAAACGCCGTCAATCTGAAAATCAGGTGTTTGAGCGATCCCTCTATCAATGGCTCTGGAAGAAATAACCATTCCTGAGCTCTCTGCATACTGAAGCATTAACTCTCTTTGAATGAGCTCATTCAGTGCAGACTCCCTGACCAGTTCCTCATTAATGCTGGACAAATCTGCATCAGGGCCAAGGGATTCAATAAGTTCCTGTATTCGAACCTGAGCATTATTTTCAACGGCTAATTCATCAATGTCTACGCCATTTACAGAAACAACGGGAGTCCCATTAATAACGGTAGAGACTATTGAACTCGCACCCCAGGCACCAAATATCACAATAATAAACCAGACAAAAATCTTGGCGCCTATACCCTGAGAGTTATCACGAATTTTTTGTAGCATTTCCTAAATCCAGAATTATTAAATAATAGCGTTAAAGTTAGATCAAAATTGAAACTGATATGAGCCAGTTAAAGCAAGACCGAGATGATCCAGCTCTTGCAAAACCATTTACTACTAAAAACAGAAGGCGCATCAATGATGCGCCCTCTAGGTAACTATACCTGTAGTTAACTCCCTTCTTACTCATTGTACTAAGTACTAAATTTAAATTGTACTAATTGCAATCAGTCAATTAAAAAAGAGAGTTAGAAAAATCAGGAGTTTACTGAGTCTTTAAGTCCTTTACCGGCTTTGAACGATGGAACTCGAGCAGCCTTAATTTGAATAGGAGCACCCGTTTGTGGGTTACGACCAGTACGAGCTGGACGGTCTTTTATGTTAAAAGAACCGAATCCTACCAGCGCGACTGAATTGCCTGATTTCAATGATGAAGTGATTGCATCTGTCATCGCATCAATTGCACGAGCAGCAGCAGCTTTTGGTAAATCGGCAGTTTCAGCAACAGCGTCTATTAATTCTGATTTGTTCACGTTAGCCCCTTATTATCATTTTAGATTTAAGTTGTTGTGGAGTATTTTACTACTTTAATTGAAAGCAATTAGTCAGTCTTTAAATCAGTTAACTTTATACCAACTGTATCAAGAACATGTCAAGGAATACGAGGTTTTCTAATGAGTATTTATAGATTTTTTTCGTTTATCTTTGACTGTGTTCTCAGTTGTTTTTGAAGAACCTTTTTCAAGTGCTTGAGTTTTATTATCTTCCGCTGGTTCTGGCATAAACGTCAAGGCAATTTCCAAAACTTCATCAATCCACTTAACTGCTTTGATTTCGAGATCAGCTTTTATGTTATCTGGTATTTCCTTGAGGTCTCTTTCATTTTCTTTTGGAATAATTACTGTTTTTATATCGCCACGATGTGCTGCCAGTAATTTTTCCTTAAGACCGCCAATGGGAAGCACCTGTCCTCTTAAGGTAATCTCACCGGTCATGGCAACATCCTTTCTCACTGGAATGCCGGTGAGCACAGAAACCAGGGCTGTACACATTCCAACACCGGCACTGGGGCCATCTTTAGGTGTCGCACCCTCAGGCACGTGAACATGTAAATCATTGTTTTCATGAAAGTTTTCTTTCAATCCAAGGGTTGCTGCGCGGCTTCTCACTACGGTCAAGGCTGCCTGGATAGACTCCTGCATGACGTCGCCCAGCGAGCCTGTCATGGTAGTCTTTCCCTTACCTTTGGTGGCTACAGCTTCAATAGTCAGCAGTTCCCCGCCTACCTGAGTCCATGCCAAGCCATTTACCTGACCAACAGCATCCTCTTCTTCCGCTCTTCCGAAGTCATACTTCTGCACACCTACATATTTTTCCAGGTCAGCTTCGCTTACTTTTAGTTTCCTGGATTTATTATCCAGCGCATGCTCCTTAACAATTTTTCTACAAATTTTTGCAATTTCCCTTTCCAGGCCACGTACACCCGCTTCACGTGTGTAGTGCCGGATCAAATGCACAATTGCCATATCCGATATGCTGACCTCATCTTCTCGAAGGCCATTGTTTACTTTTTGTTTTGGGACCAGATAACGGCTTGCTATATTAAGTTTTTCATCTTCTGTATAACCCGGCAAACGAATCACTTCCATCCTGTCCAGAAGCGGTTCGGGAATATTCATGGAATTTGATGTACAAATAAACAGCACATCACTCAAATCGTAATCCACTTCCAGATAGTGATCATTGAAACTATGATTCTGTTCAGGGTCGAGCACTTCCAGTAATGCTGAGGCCGGATCACCGCGATGATCCATGCCCATTTTGTCTACTTCATCAAGTAGAACCAATGGGTTGCGAACACCGACTTTTGCCATTTTTTGTACAACTTTGCCAGGAAGTGAACCAATATAGGTTCTGCGATGACCGCGAATCTCAGCTTCATCCCTGACACCACCGAGCGCCATGCGGACAAACTTTCGACCTGTGGCTCTGGCCACAGATTCACCTAACGAGGTCTTACCTACTCCAGGAGGACCCACCAGGCAAAGAATTGGCCCTTTAAGTTTTTTCACTCTTTTTTGAACAGCAAGATATTCTACAATCCTTTCTTTCACTTCCTTCAAACCATAATGGTCATGATCAAGAATTTCTTCTGCTTTACTCAGATCGGTACGGATCTTGGATTTTTTCTTCCAGGGAACATTGATCATCCAGTCGAGATATGTCCGCACAACAGATGCTTCAGAAGACATGGGTGACATCATTTTAAGCTTGTGTAGCTCAGCGCTCGCCTTTTCCTTGGCTTCCTTTGGCATTCCCGCTTCTTCAATCTTGCTTTTTAATTCTTCAGCCTCATTGGGCACGTCATCAAGCTCCCCCATTTCCTTCTGGATAGCTTTCATTTGCTCATTGAGATAATACTCTCGCTGACTTTTTTCCATCTGCTTTTTGACGCGACCACGAATACGTTTTTCCACCTGGAAGATGTCAATTTCTGCTTCAATCAGCGACATAAGGTGTTCAATCCGAGGTTTAAGATTAGCTAATTCCAGGACGTTCTGTTTCTCCTGCAACTGCAATGACATGTGGGTCGCTATCGTATCAACCAGACGACTGGGCTCATCTATACTGGTGATGGAGGTTAGTACTTCCGGAGAAATTTTCTTACTCAATTGAACGTATTGATCAAACTGGGAAAGTAGTGAGCGGACCAGTATTTCAGTGTCCTTTTCTTCAATAGTGCTGCCATTCAGACTGGTGGTTTCAGCAGTGTAATAGTCTCCATCCATGACCAGGTTCTTGATCTGTACCCGTTCCACGCCTTCTACCAGGACTTTCACTGTGCCGTCATTGACATGCATTAACTGCAGCACGGAAGCTACGGTCCCAATAGTGAACACATCTTCCCTGCCAGGTTCGTCATCGGAGTGTTGCTTTTGTGCCGCCAGGACAACTTTCTTATCCCCTGCCATCGCCGCTTTCAAAGCTTTGATAGATTTTTCCCGTGCGACAAACAAAGGGTGGACAATCTGAGGGTAGACCACTACACCTCTCAAAGGGAGAAAGGGCAAAATGTTGGAGGGGCTTAAAGTGTCCTGATTTTCCATAAGTTGTATCAAACCTGTTGCATAAAATGATTGTCACATTGAATTACAAATTCATCCTGTTTACCAGTGAATGGCAGGAAATGCTTGCGATAATGTGAAGTAAAGTCAGCATCTGTCTGCCAACTGGCACTACTGATCTGAAATAAATGCCTGTAACTGGCAATAGGCAGTAGCCGCCGTTCTTGTACCCATAGATCTATGGGCATATTTGATTAATTCAAGCCGGATCTTTGCTCGAAGTCTTGCCTTGAATTGACTCTCCGGTTTCATACATCAGCAAAGGCTCTGATTCACCCTTGATAACAGCCTCATCAATGACCACTTTAGTAACACCTTCCTGAGACGGGATGTTGTACATGGTATCCAGCAGAACAGATTCCATAATAGAGCGCAAACCTCTGGCTCCGGTTTTCCTTTCCTGCGCTTTTTGGGCAATAGCGCTCAGGGCATCATCCCGAAACTGAATTTCCACACCTTCCATTTCAAACAGCTTGCTATATTGTTTGGTCAGGGAGTTTTTGGGTTCCTTCAAAATTTTGACTAATGCTTCTTGATCCAATTCATTAAGCGTTGCAATCATTGGCAAACGACCAACAAACTCAGGAATCAATCCATATTTAACCAGATCTTCGGGTTCCACATCCTTCAGAGTTTCGCCGACTTTCTTTTCTGCTTCAGGACTACGCAGTACAGCTGCGAAACCAATACCGCTTTTATCAGATCTGTCGCGAATAATCTTATCAAGACCAGCAAAAGCACCACCGCATATAAAGAGGATATTGGATGTATCTACCTGCAAAAATTCCTGCTGGGGATGTTTGCGTCCACCTTGAGGAGGTACCGATGCTACCGTTCCTTCTATCAGCTTGAGCAGAGCCTGTTGAACACCTTCACCTGATACATCACGTGTAATCGAAGGGTTATCGGATTTTCTGGAAATCTTGTCAATTTCGTCGATGTATACAATACCGACTTGGGCCTTTTCGACATCATAATCACATTTCTGCAGGAGCTTCTGGATTATATTTTCGACATCTTCCCCTACATACCCTGCCTCGGTAAGCGTAGTGGCATCAGCAATAGTAAAGGGAACATCAAGCAAGCGCGCCAGGGTTTCTGCTAGCAAAGTCTTTCCGGTCCCTGTTGGACCAATAATCAGGATATTACTTTTGCTGAGCTCTACTTCTGAATTTTTTTCTTCGAAATTAAGGCGCTTGTAATGATTGTACACAGCCACTGACAAGGTCTTTTTTGCCTTATCCTGACCGATCACATACTCATCAAGGGTATCTCGAATTTCTTCCGGTGTGGGTAATTTTCGATCTTCCTGATCTACAGTTTTTTCCTGAATCTCCTCCCGGATTATATCGTTACAGAGATCGACACATTCGTCACAGACAAAAACAGAAGGTCCGGCAATAAGCTTTCTGACTTCATGCTGGCTTTTGCCGCAAAAAGAGCAATAAAGCAGTTTTCCGCCTTCATCTTCTTTCTTGTCGTCAGCCATTTAATCTCAGTCCTTTTCCCGTATGAGGTAATTTTCAGTTAATGCAGGTGATATCAATCAATAATAAGATGAAGGCAATTGTGCCATTTTACAAGTAATATCTTGTGATTTAATTCAAGTATTACTGATATTAGCCAGATGATTTCAGCGCTTAAGCCTTATCATCCGAAGAGCCTGCGCTAGCTGGAATCACTCTTTTCTGCAGCACGCTATCGATTAGGCCATACTCCACGGCTGCATCGACATTCATGAAATTATCCCGATCAGTATCACGGGCAATGACATCTATACCCTGCCCGGTGTGATGTGCCATGATCTCATTCAGACGTTCTCTGACATTGAGTATTTCCTGCGCCTGAATGTGTATGTCAGAAGCTTGTCCCTGAGCCCCGCCACTTGGCTGATGGATCATCATTCGCGAATGCGGCAAGGCAAATCGTTTGCTCTTTTCTCCGCCTGCCAGCAATAATGCCCCCATACTCGCAGCCTGACCAATACACATAGTGCTCACGTCCGGTTTAATGAATTGCATGGTGTCATATATTGACAGCCCAGCCGTCACTGACCCACCAGGTGAGTTGATATAAAGATGAATGTCCTTGTCAGGGTTTTCAGATTCAAGAAAAAGCAGCTGTGCTACCACCAGGTTTGCCATATGATCTTCAACAGGCCCTACCAGAAAGATGACCCGCTCTTTTAACAGTCGCGAATAAATATCATATGAGCGTTCGCCTCTAGCGGTTTGCTCTACGACGATGGGGACAAGACTGCTGGATTCTTGCATTAACTCATTTCCGCTTTCAAATTTATTCATGATAAAGATTCCTGCAATGCGTTTTTAAAATATGGCTTGTGACTTTATTCAGACGTATCTTTGTCTTCATCTGCAGTGGAATCCACAGAAGCCGTCTCTGCTTCTGATTTTTCTTGTTTGGTTTTAGCCTTTGCATCGGCGCTTTTAGCTTGCGCTTTGCTCTTGCTCTCTTTATCTCCAGCATCTCCTGCACTTTCTGCATCTGCATTACTTTCAGCAACGACAGGTGGCTTTAATGCATCTTCATAAGAGACATTGGATTCAGAGACTTTGGCTGAATTTACAATCATATCAATGACAGCATCTTCCAGAGCCATCGCTTCAATATTGGCAAGCTGCTCTTTATCACTGTAATACCATTTAACGACATCTTCCGGTTTCTCATAACTTTCGGCCATTTCTTCTATCAAGGCACGAACGGCATCAGCCTCAGGCTTCAAGTCATTCTTTTTTACTATTTCATTCATCACAAGACTTAAGATCACACGTCTTTCTGCCTGCTCAGTGAACAAATCGTCAGGTAGCATGGATGGATCAATATTTTGTCCACCACCGAATTGCTGCATGGCCTGCTGTCTGAGAGCATTAACTTCATTTGCAGTCAGTGCCTTGGGAACATCGACACTATGTATTTTTAGAAGACCTTCGATGACCTGATTTTTAATATTGGTGCGACTCGCCGTTTTAAGCTCCCTTGACATATTGGAGCTCACCTCCTGTTTAAATGCTTCAAGGCCTCCCTCTGCAACATCAAAAGAAGCAAAAAACTCATCATCAAGCTCGGGTAATGTTGGCTCACTGACTTTATTCACTTTAACTGCAAACTCGACGGCTTTACCGGCCATTTCTTTATTGTGGTAATCCTCAGGAAAGCTCAGTGACAATGTTTTTTCCTCGCCACTGGAAAGACCCACCAGGCCTTCTTCGAAACCAGGGATCATACGCTTTGAACCTAGAATCAGATTGGTGCCTTTAGCTTGACCACCGTCAAATTCTTCACCATCAAGTGTGCCGG
>Ga0233432_10001254_pt1 | contig 24663 bp, 22 predicted proteins | sample SI_122_August201_6_FD_179870 | JGI IMG/M metagenome (GOLD analysis project Ga0233432, IMG submission 179870) | Seawater microbial communities from Saanich Inlet, British Columbia, Canada - SI_122_August2016_10_MG | ecosystem: Environmental > Aquatic > Marine > Inlet | place: Canada: British... | reverse complement strand
TGAATACTTCAAGAGTGAAATGGACTTGTCTATGTTCAATGTCCTCATTTTCATTAATCTCATGGCAGTCTTTTATCTGCTAAGAGATCTTAAATTTTCTATAACATTTAAGATTAACAATTACACTGAGGATGAAGATGAAAATATAAACTAAATTTTACAATATTCTATATCTGGATGCAATTTTATATTTCTTATCTGTTTATCGCATAATTCTTTCTCTTTTTCATTCTTTTCAGAATCACTATTACAGAAATCCCTATTATCTACACATCCCTTATATGTCCCCAAAATAAAATCCGCGAAGGGTAAAATTATATTAAAATTACATTTTTTTTCTCCCTTATTGAGATGATGAATCATATGATATTTTTCTAAATATTTATAAATAAAATTATCTTTTATATTTTCATAATTTTCTGAATATTTATATTCATGATAAGTTGGGTGTAGAATATTCCACAAGAAATAATATACCGAAGATATACCTATCCAAGTAATAAAAATTATTAGATATTCATTTCTCGTATGCTCATACTTTATTGCTTTTGATATTACGAAATAAATAATAAATCCAATTAAAGTAGTAAATGGTATATTATATCCACCATAAAGCATTCCTTCATCTTCGGTTGAAACTTTATTTTCATTATTAGTAATTGAATGATGATTTATATGAGTTTCACTTTGTTCTATTTTATAAATATTTTTATAAATTCCTGATATGATATTTTTTAAAGGGTAATTTTCATTACTATGCATCATGTATTTATGTATAAACCATTCTTGAATGCTCGTCGAAATATAAAGTAAAAATACAGTTAATATTATATTCATATAAATATAATATTATATCATATATTAAATGGGACAGACTTCATCTTGTTTTCAATGCTGTAAAAGAGAAAAAAAAGATTTAGGAGTAAGTTTAATGCGAGACAGATACTGCTATCAATGTAGAAGAACTTTTATTTCCAATAATGAATACAACAGACATATCCCTACATGCGAAGGAACTTATGGAGATATGTAATTTTTTATCTAGATAAAGTCTTCATAGAAAGTCTTCCTAAATAATTTAATAATTTTATAATGATACAGATGAGATTGATTAATAGCACAGAATCCCATAATCCTTTTAAATTCATCTGTTTCCATCGCTTTCTTAATTTTTTCTAAATTATCTAATTCATCAACTATCGCATATGCGAATTGTGTCATACCATAATCTCCATTTTTATCTACATGAATCAAGGATTTACCATTAGAGAAAATAGTTTTAGGAATATTAAAATGACCATGATCTCTACTCTTAGAATAATGACACTGAATACCTTTACTACCCGAAATAGTATAAACTACTGGATGTATAAAATCATCTTTCGTATTCTTAGAAACATAGGGTTTCCTTGTTTCATAATTACTATAGGAATGAAGTGTATCTATTAATTCATCTCCTTCTTTCGCTATCAATTTAGATAATTCTGTAAATCCCCCGGAAGGAATAAAATCCCAATCAGAAATATTTATAGTATGATCCGCATTATTAATATCAACTATTCGGGTAGATCCGGAATATTGAGACTTCTTTAATAGATAATAATCGAAATTGGTAGAGCATTTAAATACTCTCTGCCCTTCACTAACATCATTCATATTCAGATATTGTAAATTATAATTTTTCATATTTTCTAAAACATTCCTAAAATCACCAGTTGGACTCCTAAATCCCGATGGATGAACTAAACACAGATAACCATTTTCCCTTAAATCTTCACTGAATTTTAAATGAAATCTATTCCATATAGGTTGTGTTTTCTTAGGTCCCACCTGTAACTGATAAGGAGGATTTCCAATACACAGATCTAGATTCTCAATAGATTTCCAATGTTCTTTATTTTCTTTGATATCTATTTTCAGTGAATCTCCTAAATGATAATTAAGCTTGTATTGATCATATGGATCAATTAATAATTTCGTAATGAATATATTCGTAGGATTTATATCACAGAAATACAAGCACTTTTCTAAAATAATTTTATATCTTTCATCTTTATCTGGATATTTATCTTCTAAACCTTTCATGAATCTATCAATAATAGGTAGTGTAAAAGTTCCCTTACCGACACATGGATCAATAACAGTTTTTTCAGTTGACCAGAATTCAAGAGGTAATAGATCCAACATTTTATCAACAAGAGATATTGGTGTAGATACCTCGGCATTATTCTTCTTTTCTAACTCTTGAGGGATAAGATATTTCCCAATAATAATTGCTAATTCTGTATTGTTGTCAATATTCTTAACGAATAATTCCTTAATAGTCCTAATAATCTGTTCTGTTTCGGAATCACCTGTTACGTATTTAATATAAACTCGGACGAATTTTTTTAGAATATCCTTATTAATCTTTTTACCCCACCATGAAACAACCTGATCTAATAATATCTTATAAATAGTTTCATTCATCTCAATATTAGTAAACATATCGGTGAAAGATGTTGAATTTTCATCATGGATGGTTAATAAACATATTAATGGAATAATATGCTTTAAAATATCCATAAAATTCACATTATCAACTTTGTCATCAATAAAATCTTCTTCATCTTCTTTTTCATTTTTGATCTTCTCAATTCCATCTTTAATAGTTTCTTCATCATCTTCTAAAAGTTTATCAACTAATTCCTTGTGTAGTTTATTCATTGAACCAGTTGTGAATAATGCATTGAAAATGACTTGTTCTTCATTTGAAAGAAGAATCTCTTTATACTTAATTCTTTCTAAAAGTTTAGAAAGAGCCTGTTCTGTCTTAGAAGCATAAATGTTATATATATTTTCACTTAGAGATGTAATTTTTGATGGATCATTACCGAACTCAGGCATCCAATCATCAGCGTTAAGATTAATTAGTCTTTCTTGTAAAATATACTTAGAAGACTTCTTAGGATGAGAAGAAGGTTTAATCGTTGAAGCATAATCAATAATAGACGTTGAAATAACTCTGTGAATATTTGGATCAATGACGAATCCAGCCTTCTTATTTTCACCTTCAGTCATACACCGAAACATCATCTGGTATATCATATCGAATCCCATGTTGTTATTGAGAAGGATAACAATGTCGCAATTATGAATTGAGACTCCCAGTGAACATTGCCTTCCGGAAAGAACAAGGACACCTTTCTTCCCAGTATTCTTCGCCTTAATTCGCGCATCTTCAATACTCTTTTTTGGATCTCCAGTAGTTTTTGTATTAATGGAGATAATATCATAATCGGGGATAACTTTCTTCTTTTCTAATAACTTTTTAGTAGCTGATGAAATTAAACCAATATCCATTTGAGGCAAGAATGCCATAATAATCATGGGATCATCTGTATCTCCAATATATCTTGAATTGATTTCAGGATTCTTACATATCTTTTTAATGCGTTCCATGTAAACAATACTATCAGGGAAATCAGAATCAGGGATACCGAACCGATTCTTTTTACCGAATATTCTGTACCACATGTTAAGATTCTCCTCTTCATTCTGAAATTCATCTATTTTCTTATCAGATGATTGCTTCAAGAGAAAACATGCTTCAGGACTCCACCCATAATTATTATCTCGTGTATATTCAATGATTTCCCTTGTTGATTCATCCGTTAACTTGTCTGTAAGAAGAAATAATTCTGGATATTTGGAATATTCATTTACAATAGATTCTTGTGAATACATATTAATATAATCTTTAATCTCTTGACCGTGCTTCTCTACAAGAGTATCAATATTTCCTTCTTTAGTAATATTCTTACACAGCTTAATATCTTCTAAATCCCAGAGAATCCAGTTTTCCCTTGGAATATTATAATCATTCGATGGTTTAGAGTAAGTTGCCGTAATCTGAACTGTGAATGCTCCAGATCCATAATATTTAAGAGTATTCTTCGCTAATTCAGTTGTTCCTCCATTATGAGATTCATCGATAAATCTCATGTTAAATTTAATCTTTTTTAGCCAAGGAATAGAATTAGTTTTTTCTGAATCTTTAATCTTAGATTGTAAGAATTGCTTAGAGCACACAATAATATTTTTATCTTTTAGAGCTGGATTCTTATTTTTCTTATTGTAGTCTCCATTTAGTTTAATGATATTAAAATCATCTAATTGAAGACAATTAAACACTTCAATCTGTTGATCCATCGTTTCATTCGGAGCAGTTGTAATAACGAGATAATTACAGGTGTCTTTATTCGCACTATCTTCAATAATAGATCCTGCGATAATGTATGATTTACCTGAACGTTGAATGTGTCCCCATAAAATTTTTTCTATCTTTTCTTCTTTTAAGCGAATAGTTTTCATAACACCTAACTTCTGATGCATTTTTAACACTAATGGTTTCTTATACGATTTAAATAATTCAGATAATTGAGTATTCTTAAATGAGTCTCTAAACTTGTAGAAGGCTTCCTTGAGATCTTCGTGATCAATAACAATTGTGTCTTCTCTATTATAGATTTCCGCGAGTTTCTTAGAAGATGATTGCGTTCTCTGAATCATGTCATCGGTTTCTTTCTTATTTTTAACACAGAAACCGAATGATACATTATATCCTTTATCAATATATTGTTGAGCATAAAGACTCATCTTTTCAATATCTAATTTACCACTGTGTTCGGAGTTGAGTAATTTAGAAGATATTGCGATGATATGTTTATTATTATGGGATCCAACAAGTGTAAAATCGGATGAATCTCCAGCATTGCCTCTAAAATTAATTTCTTTATTAGATTCAAGGAATAATTCTTTATAAGATTCAATTTTCTTGATTGTGTTTTCATTAAAATTGCCCGAGCATGCAGTAAATTGTTTTAGTTTATCGATTGTATTGAGGCCACCAAGCAGTTTAAGGAGTGCTTCTTGTCTATATCCTGCTTCTTGACCTGACTGATTATTGATCCATTGTTTAATGGGTAAATCGGTTTTCTGTAGGAATTCAAATAGTTCTGTAAAGGTATTCATTACTAATTCGTTATTATTACAATTATTGGCAATAATCAAATTTACATTATTATTGTTATTATTGTTATTAACAATATTATCTATTATTTTACAAGGGAATTTTCTATTAATGTGTGATTTATAGTGACCACGCTGCTTGAAACCCTTTCCACATCTTTCACAAACAAACTTATTGATTGTTTTAGTGTCCATATTATACTATTACAAACTATTTTATTTTTAAGTAGTTGAACTTATAATTAACGAAAAAAACTTGAATATATAAAATCTTGCAATTATAAAAATCCTGTAATTTATTTAAATATTCAGTATTTTCTAAAACATGTTTAAAACCTTCATATCTGTCTTTATTCGGTGAATAATAATTAAATTTAATTTAAGAATAAATGTAAAATGATATATAAATGGAAGAAGGATATATATATTGTATTTCTAATCTTGAAATTATGAAAGATATCTATAAAGTGGGTGTCACGATGAGATCTCCATTGGACAGATTAAAAGAAGCGAACAGTTCTGAGACATGGAAGATACCGACATTTAAAATAGAATTCGCGAAAAAAGTTATGAATCCGAAAGATAAAGAAAAAAAACTTCATAAATTAATGGAAAAATTTATGATTAGAGTTCATCCACGGAGAGAATTTTTCAAGGGTAAAATAGAAGATATTAAAGAAGTATTTGATCTACTTGATGGAGAAATATGGAATGACATTCCTCTCGTAACCGAAAAACCCGATTACGGTTTAAGAGATATTGATGTAAATGATAGACTATCCGAAGATGAAGAAATAAGAGTTAGACAGATAAAAGAATTAATACACGATGTTTTTAATACTCATAAAATCGAAATTAGGGAAAGATCTATTCATAAAGAATCGCATTTTTTAATCAATATAGATGATATATGTTTCTTAGTATTAGAGAATCATAATCAAGGGAGAGGTAAAATCGGAATGTTAACAACACCGTACATTATAAGCAAGTCAGAGAAAAAAAATCCTATATTAACTGAATATTTAAGAAAATTAAATTGGGAACCATATGGTATCGGGGCATCAAGGAAACAATATGACACCGAAGGAAAAACTAAATCAGAGGTAAAAAACGAATTAGAAAATCTGAAACAATTTTATCTTGATAATATCGTAGAGGAGATTGAAGTGATAGACAATGATAAAATAGAATATAATAAAAATGACCAAGATATAGAGTATAAAAGTAAATCAATGGATATTCAACGAATCATATGGAGTGATGAAAATAAGACATTAACGGATAAATTTAATAATACCTATGGATTTATAAATAATTGGAATGGGAGCCCATATATCAAAACAATAAGTAAAAATAATAAATTATTTAGAATCAATGGAGGTATACACCGAGGATATTGTATATGGTTAGATTCACAAGATATAATTCATATAACACATGGTCATAAAAATGTAAACAGTATCAGTCATTGCATATTTGATGATAATGATGCAACTAATGGTTGGTTATGTAAATGGGGTAAAGATTTAAACATATGCTTATCGGGAGAAGATATTAAATATATTCATAATCATTTTAATATTAATTCATCTTTAAAATAACGAAAAAAAACTTAAATATATAAAAAAGATTTTAAATTAATGAATATTATTACAGGTGAAATATATGAAATGGAAAGAGAATGGTGGATAATTGATCGGATAGTAGATAAAATACTATGTAATAAACTAAAAGACAATGTTGATTTATCAGATGATGAGTTTATTAGTCAATGTTTAGAGGAATAAATAATTATTTAATATTTTATTTTTTTCAGAAATCTTATTAATATATTTAATTAATTTTTCATCTATTTCGTTGCGTTTAATTTGTTTCTTCAATAATTGTAATTTAGACCTTTGTTTATTTTCAATTATTTCTTTTTCTGATTTATTTTTTTTTGAATGTAAATCTCTTGGTAATCTTTTATATTTAATTATATATTGTATTAGATCTTCTACCAAAATAATCTTACTTACATCATAACTATTTTTCCAGAATGGATTTATTTTTTCACACATTAATTCTTCAACTAATTTTACTATATTTTTTCTTTCTTCTGTCAATGAATATTTCACCTGAACTATGTTCTTTAATCTTGTATAATGTATATATAATTCATTTTTTTTTTCTGGAAAACATTTATATTCATTATAATATTTAACTATAATATTTACACTATTCAAAAAATCTTTTTTTCTTTTATTTACATGATTTAGATTTGCATGTGAACTTCTAATTTCATATATAAAACCTAATCTATCTAACATTTCTTTTCTTTCTTTTGGTTTAGTAATTTTAATTCCATTATCTATATATTTTTTATATGTATCTTCAGATATATACATTTCTTTTATAAAGTTTTGCGAAGATCTAATACAAGAAACTTTCATACCAAGTGGATATTCACTTAATTCAGGGACTAATATATTAACAGGTAATTTATATTTACTAGGAACATCTATATTTCCATATAAAGATTTAAAATATATTAACCCAGAATATAATAAATTCCAGTGATATTCATTATTGCAAAATACAAAATTAATGTTTAATAATTTCTGTATGTTATTTTTAAAATCCCCTTTTAAATAGGAAAAGTTATTGCGAATTGTGCCCGTTATTACCCCTAATTTCATATTGTGTAATTCTTTATTCTGACATTCATCTGATATTATATAATCGTGTGGAATATCAATATATTTAGTACTATTAGTATTTTTATAATACAATAAACCGTCTATAATATTATTAATTTCATAATGATAAAGATTATCTGGTTTGGAAATATTTAACCTTCTTCTGAATGAAACTAAACCACCCCGGTATTTTGATATTAATGGGCTTAGTCCTGGATCTTTTTCATTTATAAAATCATATGTAATTCTTTCATTGGGATATTTATTATATATATCCATTGTTCTACGAATTAATTCCTTATCTAATGTTTCGCTAATTAATAATTCAACATCATTATTTTTAATATATTTTTTATCAGGTTCAATTAGTCCAATATATGGTTCAAATATATCAATTAATTTATTAATATTTAAACTATCTGTCCATTCAATACCAATAAAATTATCTTTATCTTTCCAATATTTTTCTTTTACTTTTCTCCTTTCTAGATATCCATCCATAAATGTTTTTGTATCAGTTAATTTTATTCCCCATAATTCAATTATTATCCATTTTTTTTGAATTGGACTGTATATTTTCATATCATATGTGCAATTATTTTTACCACCATAAATAATATCAAAATCATCTGGATATTTATTTCCTTTTTTTATTTGTATATTACGATGTATTAAGAAATTTGCCAATGAAACCTCTCCCCCACTATCCCAAGAAGAACCATCGCATGATATATGTTTATCATTTTTAATATTTAGAGCTTGTTTTATTTCTTTCCATGATGTTTTTAATTTAAACTGTCTCATTATTGGTCCACATACATTATTTTTTAAAAACCATTGTTGTAATGGTAGTGTTCCATATAGTTCGAGAATTGGTTTGAAATGATATTCAATTAGTTCATCAAAATTACACTGAGATGGGAAATTTTTTATTATATATTCTTTTCTTTTATCTTCTATATTTAATACATTACAACAATATAACGATGGAAACCCATTTCTCCCATGAAATGATGAATAATTATCATCATCTGTAATTTCATATTGCCTGATATAAGTATTATATATTCCAGTATAATTTTTATCCATTTTTTCTGGAATTAATCCTTCTATACCAACTTTTTCATATATTTTTTTTATTTCTTCATTTAATTTATTTACATCTTTTAATTCATTTTTATTTCTTTTATATTTTTTACCATATCTATCTAATAAATCTTGCCATTTAAATTTCAAACGAATTAACGCCGATGTAAAACCATTATGATATATTCTCCACCATTCATAAATAGGTATTTTCCATTCATAATTATTATTTAAACTCATATTTGCTACATTCCAAAGTAGAATATATCTCGCAAAGTATATGTAAATTGATTTTTCGGTCCATCGTTGTTTATTCTGTGTTTTTAATGTATTCTTTAATATACAATCATTACAATACATACCTCTTTCTAATTTAATTATACTACGAATATCCCGTGTATCTATATTATTACATTTACATATAAATTTACATTTATCATCTCTTTTACAATATGGTAAATCTAATATATTATATTCTTTTTCATCTTCGCATATAATTTTTAATAATTTAAATTCTTTGTTTTTATCTAAATAATCTAATATCATTTGTTTTAATGGATCTTGTTCGAATCCTATTTTTCGTGTTAATGGTTTTTTCTTTTCTTTTTTGGTAATAAAATATTTTGAATATTTTGAATTATTTATAAATTCATTCCATAATTTTTCTCTATATTCATTTCGTATAGTCCCTTGTCTAAACTGGTAACTTAACCATTTACCCAATGATTTTTCATTCTCATCACTTGATTCTTTTTTTGGTCTTTTATTTTCATTATCCATAAATTTTATACATTTTTCTAATTTATCATTCCATTTCTTGTCTCTCGCCATTATTAGTAATTATATTAACATTATATAAATGTAATTATCAAATTTTTAAATTATTAAAAATAAATATCAATAGATATATTTAGAATGATAAAAAAATATTTAGAAAAAGATATGAATGAAATAGATTTTAATGAAGATATTAATGGACACAGAAACGATGGATTAAAAGTTGAATATCTATTTTATTAAGAATTAATTCATTCTTCTTCTGAATCTTCTAATAGATATTCGCTCTCCTTAAAATTATTCTCAATAACAGGCATTTCAATATCATTTAAACATATCCGAATGAATTCTTCATCATCCTTTTTATCCTGCTTCTGTAATTTATTCTCAATTAAGACTTCAACAACATCATCTAACGCATAATGTGAAACATCTAATTCCTGAATTTCACATGTATAAATATTAAATAATTTAAAACTCTTTTTATCTTCGGGATATAATTTCTGCCACAACCATCCATACATAGCTAATTGTAATTTATGACCCATAGTAAGTGAACCTGTACATTTAAATTCCCATACATTATCTGTATCTACTGCGTCAATTGAACCACTGAGTTCTATTTTACCGTATTTTTCGTGTTCAATTGTATAGACGATTGATTTCTCAAATTTAATATTTTCATCTTTAATAGTTTCATCTAAATTCGCAAGACACATTTCTAATTTGTGATCTGGTAACCAATTATTTCCATAAACATCAATCTGATTTAAATTATATTCAACCCCCGATACACAAGAACTATAAATATTCGCAATGTGTAAAACATCCTTAATATTATTCGGAGGATAAACTAATCTATTGTAAACTTTTCTTATATTTTCCGAATGAAAATGATTCGAAATTAATCTATAAATTGTCATATCTCCTTTTTTTAGAAATTCCCAGTAAGAGGGTATAGAAATTCCATTTAGATCTGCAACATTTTCCACAAGACCATCAACACTAATATCGGTTTCAATCGTGATCCCATTATTAGGTGATTTTACTCTATCATATAATAAACTACTATAAGGATATAATTCCTTTTCATGTCTGTCTGTTAGATATTTAATGAAATCGGTAACTGGGAATTTATTTTCCGAGTTATTAACTATTTCTGTATTATTTCCATATTCTAAATCCGACCATTGTATATCATTTTCTTTAACAACTTTACAATAAGGTAGATCTTTTAATTCCTTAATTGATTTTCTAATAAAAGGTAATTTCCTGTATTTTTTATTATCATTTTTAGCATTATGTCCATGAATCATAAAGAGCTGTTCTAAACCACGAGTTAAGGCGACGAATATAGGTTCCGGACATTTTTCCTTACTTAAATCCTTATTTCCGAAATGATAATAACTTTCGTCGCAACCATAAACTATATTTATTTTTCTTTCTCTTCCCTTTGATTTATGAAAAGAAGTGAACACAACTTTACCTCGTGTATGTTGTTCTTTTAATTCTTTATCTGAATCATTTGAACCCCAGAAAATTTTAATTCTGGATGAAGTTAATTTATTCGCTAACATTGTTATCGGTGTCCCCGGTTTTAAAGATGGCGCAAGAATAAATATATCATCTGGTTTATAACTCTTCAATAACTTAGTTATAGTATTACACATACTTGATAAGAATGTATCTCCATATGGATTGAATACCAGATATCTCACCTTAGGACCTTCCTTATCTGTTATTATCCTTTTTTCATTTAAAATAATGTCATTCATAAATCTACCCATTGGATTCGTCAACCTTCTACTAAGCGTTAGAGGACAACATATAAAAGATCTCTGAAAGATTTCCCTACATTTCGTTAAATATCTAATATCCGCACCCTTGAATTCAAATATACCCTGAAATTTATCGCCTATAACGAATAATTGTGGTCTAAAATTTATATCTCTAATATACTTGTGAATTAATTTGAAGAATATAGATTGCATGTCCTGAACTTCATCAAGGATAATTAGATCATATTCGGTATTCTTTATAGCAGGTTTATTCTTTTCAATTATTTCATATAAATCTTCTGAACTATGTCCGCCTTGACCATAGTAATTATGTGCGAAAGAATTATAACTCTCAATATCCATATTCTTTATACCATATTTCTGTACCTTTACCCTTGATTCTTTTTTTAAATCTGCACTAAATGTTAGATTAAGTATTCTTTTTAAGGGAAAAAGAATATGAAATATTAAAGCTATAAAATAACACGTTGTGGATTTTCCACCACCCGGAACAGCATCTGATTCACAATCACAACCTTCTACAAGTCCATTTATTATAGACCATTGTTCGTCTGAAGGTTTGTTTCCATTCAATTCAATTTCGTGATAACACTTAGTTTCCATATCATAAATCTATTAATTATATTAATTATATTATAACGTTTTAAACTTAAATCAAATTTTAATAAATTTGATAAACTATATTTAACACTATTAAATAATAATTTTATGGGTATTAACGAAGAATACAATTACGGAGACTCGCAGACTGCGCAACAGATAAAAAATACAGATAAAGAAGAAGATATCTGTAAGAAAATATCTATTTTCGGTTGCTGTATCATTATATTGCTTCTTCTTATTTACATTGTATTGATACTAATTGTTATTTCATTGAATAACTAACTCTCAATGGAACCCATTTAAAATTATATTATAGTATATATTTATATTATGTTCTTAAAGATTTTTACTCTGTTTAACTTGCTCACAAGTTCTTTTTCTCAGGATATTTGCCGTTCGGATACTAATGGCGACGAATTAGTAAATGTAGGAGATCTTCTAAATGTTCTTTCGGATTTTTCTACCTCTAATTTACAATCCGATGTTAATGAAGATTTAATCGTAGATGTAAATGATCTCCTAATTGTTCTAACCGATTTCGGGGGAGAGTGTGATATATCCTGTTGCGATGAAGAATGCTCATTAGGTCAGGATTGTGGTAATCAGATATGGCAAGAATGCGGAACAAGTTGTCCTCTTATGTGCGGTCAGATTGAGCCAATGATGTGTAATATGATGTGTAATGTAGGATATCAGTGTGATAATGGCCTGTGGTGGGATGATATAACGAAGATGTGTGTAGAAAATACAGCTTGTTCGGTTCAATTAGAATTGCCCCCTGATATAGCAATTGGGAGACCTTTTATAGATAAAAAATTATTACTATCGGATTCAATTGAAGAATTGAATGATTGGTCTTCTCTCTAAAATATCATGAATCATATCTAATACATCTTTATCACGTGATAAACTATAAAAGCAACGGGCAATAGCTAAATTTTTTTCACAGACTACTTTTAAATTATCAATATTTATACTTATAGTTCTATAAAGATTATCTCTGTAAAAGCAGCGACTCCAATCAGCGAATATCATACAATTCGTTAATAAACTTTCCATTTTAAAATTTTCTATCATTCTTTTTAAAAGATCTTCATTACATTCGTAATTAAAATCCTCTATAACTCCCCTATCTATATCTTCTATCTCTCTTATTCCATTTTCCATATAGAATTATCTATTTTCCTTACGTATTTCGCGGCTATACCCACTATTTTCGCGCTTTTATAAACGATTGGGTGAATAAGGGGACTCCCCCGAAGAAACTATATTACCACTTATTTCTTCGCCCTTTTCGTTCAGATAAATATAAATAGTCTGACCACTCTGATCTCCGTCGTTCAACCACAGATATTCCACTTCTTCCATTTAAATTTGATATTATTATTTTTTTGTAATATCAAATTTAATTTAAACCAATTCAACATGTCCCAAGAAAGACCTGTCCAACTCGGGCTATGTTGTATGAATACGACACTCAAGAAAAAGAAAGTTCCTATTTATGCTTCAAGGAGAATTATAGTTAGAATCATTGACAGATTGGGTATCGAAGAATTAAAAAGAAGAACTCTCTTGAATTTAGAAGATCTTCTAAAAATGCTTCAATGGAATGAAGATAATGGAATAAGAGTTTTTAGATTGAGCAGTGAAATGTTTCAACACAAGACGAATCCTAAGGTCCCCGATTATGATTTTGATTTCGCAATAGAACATTTAAAAAATATTAGTAATTTGGCTAAGAAATACGGACACAGACTAACATTTCATCCAGGTCAATTCAACAACTTGGGCACACCTCACTCTAAAACACTACGAATGACTATTGCTGATTTAGATTATCATGCTTCTGTTCTTGACATTATGAAGATGGATAAAGATTCGGTAATGGTTATTCATGGTGGCGGTATATACGGAGATAAAGAAGGTGCAATAGAGAGATGGTGCGAAAATTATGAAGATCTTCCGGAAAAAATTAAAAGAAGACTCGTTCTAGAAAATTGCGAAAAATGTTATTCTATTGAAGATTGTTTAAGGATCAGTCAGATGACGAATGTTCCGGTTGTTTTAGATACTCATCATTTTGAGTGCTATAAGTTACTGCATCCTTTAGAAGAATTTAAAGATCCTAAAGAATATATCTCAGAAATTTTAGAAACGTGGTTCAGAAGAGGTATTAAACCTAAATTTCATGTGTCGGAACAAGGATCAGGTAAAATAGGTCATCATAGTGATTATATTGATATTTTACCTGATTATCTCTTAGAGATTCCGGAAAAATACGGTATAAAGATAGATATTATGATTGAGGCGAAAATGAAAGAATTAAGTATTCAGAAACTTTATGAAAAATATCCTCAATGCGATTGTAAAATAGTAGAAAAAGAAGAAGTATATTTATCATCAGGTGTAATTGATGACACTTGGTCGTCTGATTTATAAGATAATAATGGACTATGATGAATATATTTATTTTTTAGTAAATTATTCATGTAATATATTTCACCTTGTTGATCTACAATCAGTTTTCGACAGAATGTAATAAGATATGTATTATTAGTATGTAATAATAATCTTTTACTCATATCTATAGCTACTTGATGATGAGGAATCATATGTTCCAAATAACTTTTATCTGTAATTTTCATATGTTCCATGTGTTCCGAATGATCATTGGGTTTAAAAAATAAAGGATTACAATCACCATCTTTAGATTTAGACATTTTAGGATCCCATATATCTAATTTAGTTTTCGCATTATCTTTATCAACTCTAAATTTAGTATCACTTGACATCGTGTCTGCTAATTTTTTTTTCATTTTTTCCATTTCCCATATTTCGTATTTCTGAATTCTTTTTATTTCTCTGCATAAATTTAACATAGTTGGATTGTTCGTATGAGGTATTAACATATCACTCATATCTACTGCTACTTGATGGTGGGGAATCATATGTTCTAAGTATTGAATGTCTGTTAATTTATCTGTGCAGGGATTAGAATCCTCGTTACTATGATTAATATGATTACTATGATTACTATGTGAATTACCCATTATATATAAATAAATATAAATAAATATAAATAAATATAAATAATCTACATTAAATTAATGAAATACACTCATACAGTTATTTTTTTACATGGTTTTTCTATGAATTCTTCTGATATGAAATATTATTGTGATAAATTTAAAAAATCATTCTCTCAATGTAATTTTAAATTCGTTCTACCACAAGCACCTAAAAGATCTTCTACAATTTATCAGAATAAAAGATTTAATTCATGGTATGATTATTTAACCCCCCACTGTGAAAAAGAACCCGAAATAAACGAAGAACAATTATTACAGACAAGAGGAAAGGTTCATAAATTATTAGATAAAGAAATTAAATATTTAGGGGATCCTTCTAAGGTTTTTTTATCGGGGATGTCCCAAGGATGCTGTGTCGCGATAGACGCAGGTATAACTTACAATAAAAAGATTGGTGGTATTATTGGATTTAAAGGTCATGTAATAACTAGATCATTAAAAGATTTCTCTAAAAGACAACAAATATGGGTATGTCACGGTAAAAATGATAAAACTATTTTTTATAATTTCGCTAAAAAGACATATATGAAACTAAAAAAAAAGAATCCTAATATAAAATTATTAAGTCAAGATAATGTTAATCATAGTGTTCCTTCGGGTATTGTAGGGCAGATGAAAAGTTTAGAAGATTGTTTATTAATAGGTTAATATAATATCTCTGTTATTAATAGGTTAAATTAATATAAGAGATATAATAGAATGTTCATAATGAATTCTAAATGGTTAACCTTCTGGACTTTAGAATACACGTTTATCTGGATAATTTTAAGAAATATATTACCTTGCAATGATTTTATAACTAAGATTAATCCAACATATCTTTTATTATTGATAGCGTATGGTTATTTAGGTATTGTTTTTTATCAGTTAATAGTTAATAAAACTTATTATGAGTTTAGTTTCCTTGTAGCGCATATATTATTTCATTTTATTCCTCTTTTCGTATTCCAGATATTCTTTAAAGTAAAAGGGAATTTATTATTTTCATCATTGTTCGTGGTAGCATATTTATGCTATATTACAAGAGAAAAAATGACTCTATATGATATTTATTTAAGTAAAAGACATATTAAATCTTTTAAAGATTTAGAAGATCATATAAAAGAAAATAAAAATTCAGATAATCCGGTACATAATTTATTTAGAAGATTTATCTATTAATTAAACTTTTTATCATATGCTTCGATATAAGGTTCGGCTAAAGCATAAAAAGCGAACATTAAATATAATTTTTTTACATCTTCTTTAGATTGTAAATAATGCTCTCTTGGTAATTCAGGTCCGACATAAAAATCAGACATTTCTAAATAAGCTTCTGAAAAATTACTTATTAAATGTTTATACTCTCTGTTTTTCTGCTGATATAATTTTTCATGTTTAGATTCATTGGCATAATGAATATTCTCTACATCTATTCTCTGTTCGTAATTTAAATCTTGTTTTAAAAGATTTTCTATAATTTCTTTTATAGGATCTTTTTTTAGTTCTTCGGAAAAAGAATTTAATTTTTTTTCTAAATCGTCTAAGTTCATTTATTATTAATTGCGTTAAATATTTTAAATAAAAACTTATTCTAAAATTATAAAATGGATCCGGGGAGCATTAAGATTGTTACTATTGAAAATTTACATGGAAGCATTCTAGAGTTTATTCAAGATGGAGAAATTATAATCGGCGAATACGACGATATGAAAGAGTGTGTATTAAAGATGATTAGAGCTCGTTATTTCTTTAATATGGACAGAGATCGTCTAAGAGATGCCATGGAGGATATCACATTCGCGTTCTGCCCCGAGGATGATGTAAATAAAGATCGCGTTAGCAGAGGTTTAGAATATGAATACAGCGACGATGAGGATTCTGATGATGATGGCGTTGAAGATATTGGAACTATTAATAATGATTCTATTGAAATTTCTTAATTTTTTTTATAATATTATATATATACGCGGTCTAAAAGAATGAGGTCTAAAAAGGGAAAGAGCAAGGTTGATAAAATCAAGAGAAAAAGTAGAAGAAAAGTAAATAGTCGAACTAAGATGAAGAAAAAACGATCAAGGAAAACTAGAGTAAATAGAAAAACACGAGTAAATAGAAAAACACGTGTAAATAGGAGGTCTTTTATCCGAAAAACTAAGAGGAGGATGAAGGGTGGGGCATACACCGACATCCAACTCTCCGTTAATGGGCAAATGTATGCGAACGGACTCAGAGAAATTATGAATCCCGATAATTATGAGGAAGTAGAAAAACTTAGCCCACAAATAGCTTCTATAAAGTTATTGATCCGACAAGCTATAAGAGAAGGTATATCAATAGATCGTATAGCTCTTAGTCTGGCAGATACGTTCCCGGCGACAGAGAAATCACCGACCATTGATGATCTGGGACAACATTTAATTACTACAGCAACTCAAACTATTAACAAATTAATAGAAAAAAAGAAGGAAGAGACGCTGCGACAGCAGCAGCAGGAATCTGATCTGATGGATAATGTCGAATCAACGCTGAGAATGCTCCCCGGCACATGGGCACGTGACCAGGTAATTACTAATTAAAATTAATCCAAATATAATTATTTAATAATTTTTCATTTTAAAATCTATTCTTAATTAGAATGGCTAAGAATAGAAAAAAAAAGAGATCTTTTAAGAGATCTATTAGAAGATCTCTTAAAAAATTTAAAAAGTCTTTTAAAAAATCTGTCTCTAAATTAAAAGAAAAAGTTTTAATCCATAAAAAACTAAAAAATAAATATGGTATTAAAGATGTTCCTATGGAAAAAAAGGAAAATAAAGGAACAGTTGAAAGTTCCGGATTCGTTGATTATCACTATCAGAGATTAGATAATATATCTATGTTCCTATCTAAAATTTCTTCTAAATTAGATCACGTTTATGTAAATGATGATTTAACCATTGAATATGATATTAAAACTCATAAAATTAAATCTTTATATTCAACTCTGGATTATTTTAAGGATAAATTGAATGAAAAAAAAGATAAGCATTTCGTAGCAGTTACATTTAATGTTCAATTAATAACATTTTCTCATGCGAATGTAATATTAATTGACAATAAAAATAAAAATATTGAATTTTTTGAACCCCACGGACATAAAGATGATGACAGTACACTAGAAGGAGTGAAGGGTGCTTATTTTCAGAAAGCTAAACATTTAAAAAAATTTATGAAAGATATATTACCCGATTATAAATTCAAGAATGTTTCTGAAATGTTTAAACAAGAGGGATTTCAGATGAAATATGATGCTAGACATGGGTATTGCGTTACCTGGTCTATTTTATATGTTCATTACCGATTATTAAATCCAGATGTAAAATTAGATGTACTTATACAATATATTTATTACTATATTACTAAGAATAAATTATTAAGATATGCCAAGTATATTGAAACTGTATTAAAAAAAAATAAATAAATTTGATTATATTTAAAGGTAGGATAAATAAATAAAATAAGAGATAAGAAATGGAAGTAAACCCGAATTTAAGGGTTTCTACCATGACATGTATATCCAATTTAAACACGGAAATAGATCTTAAAAAATTATTTGATTCTGTAGAAATAGACAATAATCTTACATATATTGAATATGGAGCTTCGAATCAGAAGGGTAGTAAACCATCTAAATCTAATAAACCAAGAAAAACCGAAAAAAAGAAATTCTTTTACAATCAGATCACGGCTCACATATTTGAAGATAAAATTGTAAATGTGAAAATTTTCAATAATGGCAAGATTCAGATGACAGGTGTTAAAAATGAAACACAGAGTAAGAATATTCTTAAAAAACTTGTATCTATAATTAGAAATATAGATAAAGATATTCAAGAAACTATTTTAACAGATACAGAATTTAATCCAGGTGATATCAGAATCGCAATGATAAATACCGACTTTGATTGTGGTTTTAAAATTAAAAGAGAAATATTACATAGATTAGTTATACATAAGGGTTATTATTCATCATTCGAACCTACTATTTATCCGGGAGTTAATATTAAATATTATTTCAATAAAGAAAAACAAGATACAGGAATATGTAATTGCGAGGGGAAATGTAATGGAAAAGGAAAAGATGGATTATGTAAAAAGATAACAGTTGCGGTTTTTAATAGTGGTAAGATCATTATTACTGGAGGTCAATCTTATGAACAACTAAATACAGCATATGATTTCATCGATAATACAATTAAAAATAATAAGAAAGAATTAATATTAGCAGATAGGGGTGAAAATATCAATGAATAAATAATTTATTTAATATAGTATATTAAAATGAATTATCTTTATTTACTAATAGGATTAGTTATTTTATACATAGCATATGAGAAATTTAAACCTGATACGGAAGTTAAAAATGAGATTTTTTATGAAGAAAAAAATACTAATCCGATGAATATAGGATTCGTTAAACCCGAACATAGACTACTTAAAATTTTTAATAATATTTCAAGTGGAGCTAAGATTAAACTATCTGGTTCTTGTAATCAATATATTTATAATAAGAATACAATAGATCAAGAATTAAATGAAAAAATAACAATACTCGTTAAAGATATGATATCGACAATTAATAAGATTTCCGAAAATAGTTATTTTATTAAAAAAATAGAAAATGTTTATTGCTTGATAGATCGTAAGGCGAATCAGAGATATATAGTTGATTTTTTTATTTATGATGTTAAAAATTATTATACAATTCGTTTAATTGCAGATATTGTCATAATAGATGATGAAATATATCTAAATTATCTACATGTTCAGTCTGCCTCCAATTCGACCCTTGTAAATCATTATGATGTTAAATTTAATTCAATCGGTATTTTGTTTGATTCCAATATGTTTCACGAAGATCTATCCAAGATATTTGATAACTATTATTCACAATCATTTAAAGTTATAGGGGTAAGTGATACGAATCTAGAATATTCTAAAGAAGATCTTACGGAAGTCCTTACATTAAATAGTCTCAAGAATTCTTATATACCCCCAACTATATCGCCTAATTCCTATAAAGATTTAGAAAATAAAGGATTAAATGGTTATTTAGATATGTACTTACCCGAAAATCAACATTTAATTAAGAGTAAAACATTCTGTGATAAATATAAATTAGAATGGGACAAATATGGTATTAAGAATGAAAACGATGAAACAGATATGGGATGTTATTTAAATAACAATGCCACAACATCAGAAATAAATGAACCTTATTTCGCTCCAGGAGTTATAACTAAAAGGGTAGATTATAATAGATATAGTTGGTTAAATAATCCAGCCAATAAAAATATAATAAGAGAAGCTGGTTATAGTTTATAATTTATATATTCTTTAATTGAATTAAAATATTTCTAAATTTATAGTTTCTATGAATAAACATCGTATACCGAAATGCATATGGTGTTTCTGGGATTCCAAGGATTTACCTGATACAGTTAAAAAATCAATTGATACATGGAAACATTTTAATCCCGATTATAAGATTACCGTTATTAATAAAAAAAACATCAGAAAACTAATTCCTAATATTAATTTTAATAAGATTAAAATAGCGAAAGATAGTATTCAGAAATATTCTGATTTTATTAGAATATGTGTATTAAAGAAATATGGAGGGATATGGATTGATGGATCTTCTTTTTCAACTTGTTCTTTCGATGAATGGTTTCATAAGATAGGTATTAAGAAAACAACCGATTTTATAGGATATGTTAATCCTCAATTTAATAAGATAAAATATGAAAAAAAATATCCTATGATAGAAAATTGGTTTTTCGCCTGTCCTAAAAATAGTAAGTTCGTGAAAGAATGGTATAAAGAATTTATGAAATTAAAAAATTTAAATGACGTTAATGATTACATAGATGAAGTCGTAGAAGAAGGGATTGATATGCAATATATAGATAATCCCCAATATTTAACTCAACATTTAGCGTCTCAAGCTATTTTACAGAGGGGATATAATATGAAAAATATGATACTATTAAATGCTATTAAAAATAAATACGGCAACGGCCCCCTTCATTATTATATTTCACCTAAAGCATGGACTTTAACTGAAGTAGGATCTGTTAGAACTTTATGTACGGATAAAAAAGAATGGTCACAACCAATCGTTAAATTAGTTGGAGATACAAGGAGAATTGTAGAAAATAATAAAAGTATAAATAAATGTGTTTTTAAGAAAGTAGATGAATTATTAGAAAAATCTAATAATAAAAATGAATTATTAGAAAAATCTAAAAATAAAAAAATAACTAAACGAACTAAAAAAACTAAAAGGACTAAAGGGACTAAAAGAACTAAACGAAGATAAATTTTTAAAAAGAACATTCATATGAAATTACATTCTGTCTAATATAATCATTTTTTTCCTCTTTATTAAATAAAGATTTATATTCTTTATTAATTATCTGGAAATATTTAAATACACATTCCGTGCATTCATCATCGACGATAGTTTCTTTAGTTATATCCTTTAAAGTTATATTGTTAATAAGCATATAGTATAAATTATCATAACCATTTATTAATAATAATTCAATAAATTCATAAATATCTTTTTTATTTTTTATTTCTTTACATTTTTTTAATATTTCATAAATTTTTTTTCTTTTATCAATATGAAGCATTATTTCATTATTTAATATTTTATTAATTTCATTCCTTTTATTCTTAAATCTCCTTATGTACATTATTAGTAGAATGTTAGTTTTATCCTTTCCTTCTCTTTCATTGTAATGCGTTTTTATAAATGTTTCTCTTTTATCTTCATTATCATCTTCATTCTTTAAAAATAATTCATCCAAATGAACTAAATTATTATAATTATCTCCTTCTTTTTCTTCTATCTTTATGAAACTGGCATTATTGAATATTATATAACCATCTGTTTTTGTATGATTTTCAATATATTTAATAAATTTAGAATCATCTATCTTTTTGTCTATTGATTTTAATACTTCTATAATTAAATCATATTTAATTGATGGCATTTCCCTGTTGCTAACAGATTTAATGCCATCAATAAATTGTATAGGTTTTATGGGGATACAATATTCTTTACCTTCTTTTTTATAACCCATATGAGTTATTCTCTTTGTAATATCATAATAATTCTTAGTAAATGTATAACCCGTCATAAATGTTTTAATAGTTTCATAATCTGGAAATTCTGAATCCCCTATAAGCATTTTTTTACCTGAATGTTCTATTAATTTATCAATAATAAGATTATTAAGTGAAGTCACGATGAATTCTTCGTCCGTTGGTCTTTCTTTTTTATCTTTAAAATCCTGTACCTGATTTATTTTAGGATATCTTAACTTATAAGGATTTTTAAGAGTCAATATAATTTCATGTATATATCCTACGCGATTTTTCTCTGGCCAGAATACAATAGATTTTTCTTTTATTTTTAAATTATCGGAATATTCAATTAGTTTAATATTATCGGTCGGTCCATTCTTCATTTTTTCCGAACCATTTACGTCTTTTACTCCCCTTTTAGAATATATCATAGATGATAATTCATTTTTTTCTTTTCTTAACCCGATTAATTCATATTTATCTTCCTTTTCATATATCAGTATATATTTATCATCTCTATTAAAATCAAATGGTAATATATTTTTTTTCATTTCAATTCTATTATCTTTATCTTCAAATACAACTATATTAATATTAGTTTTATCCTTGAATGTTTCATTATCCGGACTCCTGGTAATTTCTCTTATAATTGACGATATAAATCTACTATTGTGATTATTAGAATCAATATATTTTTCTATATTTCGCTTAGAATTTTCAATTCTTTTTTCCAACGAATTTCCTGTTAATTTTATTTCTGTATCCATAAACTTGAGAATTAGATTGGATAAATTTCCATAATCCTTATATTTATTTATGTCATTCTTTAAGTTTTGTTTAAATTCATCTACATTACAATTCGCGACAGAAGATAATACCGAAAATAATTTATTATCTTTATTACCTACTCTATAAATACCCCCCCAATCTTCATTAATCTTATGTTGAATATTTAAGAAATCAATTATCTTATCTTTAACTAATCCTAAATTATTATCATTTAATGGGAATATTTTAGTAGAAGAAAAATTAGAATCATCGGTTATATCAACATCATTTATTTCTCTTGTTGGTATTGTTTTAGTTTTTTTAGTCGTTTTCGTTATTTTTTTAAATTTACTCACATGATACATTTTTTCCTTTCCATCCACGATTACATCATACTTATCTTTATTGGGTCCTTTATCGTATCTTTTTTTTATTATCCCTTTTAAGATTTTCTTCTTCATAAAAATATTTACCTCATCTCCTGGTTTATATTTATCTTTCATCTGATTCTTCCCACAACAGGGTATTGAATATTTAGCATGGCAATTCTGTTTAAAAATAACATTATATTGGTTTACATTTTTGGTTCCTTTTTTCGGTAATGGATTCCCGTCTTTATCAGTTCCTTTACTATACCAATAACTTTCCTCAATTGTCTTATTTTTCATCTGACCCCTCCTTTCGAATATAAAATAATCATTATCTTTCAATTCTGCGGTAGTTAAATCATGGGGTAATACATAATCTTTCCACTGCTTTCCTCCTTTTTTAGATTCATATGGTATTTTTAATATAGGATGTTCTTCTTCTTTAGGACTTAGAGGAATATTATGTTTTCTATCCCAGAATCTCGGACATATATATAATCTTTCATATGGATTCGGTACCTCATTGCCCTTTTCATCCGTTACGAATTCTGGATCACGTCCATCTACCGCCAACGCACCTCCTTCAGGGAAAGCCACTCCCTCAAGGGGTCCATATTTTTCTTCAATCTCATCTAATTCTTTTCTATACAATACAATTGGTTGAAGATCTTGTATTGCTCCACACGATTTAGCGTATGTATTTTTCTGTCCCGATTTACCAACTGTCCCGGGATACCCCCCTTCGGGTTCTATCAATTCAATATCATATTCTTTTAATCTATTCAAGAAGTAACGGAAATTATTGTATCCACCGCCACTCTGCATTAAATTATGTAATAAACCACCACTCTGACTATCAGAAGATTCTATTTTACCGAAACCCTCGGATTCGGAATCACTATCCGAATCACTATCCGAATCACTATCCGAATCACTATCGGAATCACTATCGGAATCACCATCAAGGTCATCTTTTTTTCCTTTATCTTCTATGTCGGGGTCTACTCCGACTTCTATCGCTTCAACTGCTTCCTCGTCGTCGGTATTAATTTCTTCTTCAGGTGGTTTTATTTCTTTTTCTTTTTCTTTCTTTTCGGATTTTTTTATCGTTTCTTTTTTAGATTCATCTTCTTCGGATGATTCTTCTGATGATTCTTCGGATGATTCTTCGGATGATTCTTCGGATGATTCTTCGGATGATTCTTCTGATGATTCTTCGGATGATTCTTCGGATGATTCTTCGGATGATTCGTAAATTTGTAAACTGGAATAAGAAGAATAATATTTATTAATCTCTTTATTTATATCTGAATTATTATGAATTTTAAATTTTTCTTTTATGCCAAGTATTTTATTTTCATATATTTTC
>Ga0233432_10001252_pt1 | contig 24682 bp, 38 predicted proteins | sample SI_122_August201_6_FD_179870 | JGI IMG/M metagenome (GOLD analysis project Ga0233432, IMG submission 179870) | Seawater microbial communities from Saanich Inlet, British Columbia, Canada - SI_122_August2016_10_MG | ecosystem: Environmental > Aquatic > Marine > Inlet | place: Canada: British... | reverse complement strand
TCGCCACCATTTGCACGACCGTTGTACTTGCGGCCTGATTTCAAAATATTGTTGAGTGACTCTGGATTGCGTTCTGCTTGACGGAATGTTACAACTGTAATAGTAACACCACTAACAAGCAATAGGTGGAATGCAGCACTAATACCAAAAGCAAGATAGCTTCCTACCATTAGGGCAAAGATACCACTCCAGATAAAGAATAGACACTGGAAGATCATATGTCCTACCATAGGGTCTAAGTTACGTAGTGGTGACTTTTCTACTGTCATTACGCTGTCCCACATTTCACGTGGAATGTTTATAAGTTCTGATATTGTGGTTGCCCAGCCAATGGGCTTTGGATTGTTGTTCATTTGAGAATCCTTTCTCTCTCTGTGTGTATTATATATAGCATGTTTTTGACATGAAGTCAATAATTATAGGTGCGCTAAAACGTAGCAGATAAAAGAAAAGCACCCGAAGGTGCTTTTCTGCTATGTTTGGTAACAAGGCCTAACTACCTCGTAACAGCCTAGGCTGCTAATGAATAATTTGCGTTTGCAATTATTAAGTTTGTTCGCGGTAACGGCGCTTACATCCCGATAACTCCACTAACTCTATTAACTACCAGTCGATCCTAGTTCAGCCCCATCAAAGATACACTGCCAACCTCAAATAGGAGATTTCGTTGGCCATGCCCAGAACAATGTTCCTTTTTAAACAGTGTATCTATGGTGGAGCTGCCGGGTACCGCCCCCGGGTCCTGTATAGCGTTTGAATTGCTTCAACGTTACATACTATTTATAACACGTTTAATTAAACATGTCAAGTTCTTTTGATACTTTAGTTGTTACTTTTTTGTTTGGATCTACAAGTTTGCGTAGCCAGCTATCAGCAATATATGCTTTGGGCGATGGCCCTAGTTGAATGTTTAGATCTTCTGCTTCAATCCACCAGTAGTGATCTGTTACAGCACACTCAGAAGTCATTCCATATGCTTCAAACTGTTCACCTGCTTGAAACTTGCCAATGTATTCTGCAACGTATACAAATCGTCCTACGTTACTAGGATTTATGCTAAAGACAATTACTGCTTTATCACCTTGTTGTACGTTCATTCTTCTTTTTTCTTTGGTTTGCGTCCATAAAATCCGCCTTTAACTTCTAAATTTTCAGTGCGGGCAAATGGTTCACATGTAGTAACCTTGCCGCCTTTGGCAAGGTATTCATCCATTAATCGTTTTGACTCTTCGTCAGGTTGTCTAGGTGTTGGATTCATAAATTGTCTTTCTCTTTACCAAAAATTAAGTGTACGTCCGTTGCCTATAATAATCATACAACATGTTAGTACATGCAATATGATCCAAAAGGTACGAAAAGCCAGTGCCTTCTTTACATCAGTTTGCGATATAGGAAGAAACTCTGGCTTATCGTCGTCCGTAAGTCCAACGGGCATTCCGACTGTTCTTGCCCAAGTTCTGAGCCAACGTCTTTGCCCGCTCATTACATTGAGTTCTTGCGTTCTTGGATTTCTGCTCTACGGCTTTTTGTTAACTTGCCTAGATCTCCTAGTGCGCCTCGGGCGCGGGTTGCTGCTGCTTTGACATTCTTTTCTTCCCATGCTGCATGTTCAACAAGGTAAGTTTCAAATGCTGCAACAATCTGTTCATGTTGTGTTTTATCACTCATATTTTTTCTCCTGTAATATGATTATAAAGTTCCTTCCAGTTGACTACCTTAGTCATACCTTCTGGAACATTTTCGTGCATGTTAAATCCATGCTCTATCAGTATAGGTTTCAAACCTAAGTCTAAACCAAGTACTGCGTTAGATAGCTTGTCTTCGATCCAGTATAAACCTGAATCTTTATAAGGTGCAAGTGCTTCGTCTTTGTCTGCACCTGTATCCAAACAAACTAATTCTTCAAAGGCTGTTTCACCAAACAGCTTTTCTAAATTCATTTTACGAAGTTTATAAGCATTAGGATCTAAACTCATAGATGTAATGCAACGGAATATATATCCGTGTTCTTCGTGTAGTCGCTTGACGTAAAACATGGCATCACGTAGTGCAGGTAGAAATCCCATTGCTGCACTTTCATTAAACACTTTTACATGTTTAACTGCTTCGTTGCGAGAAATACCAAATCGTTTGGCAATATCATATTCCCAATTGCCGTTTTCAATTTGTGTGTATCCGCGCTGCTCTAAATAACAGCAAAATGCGTATTCCCAATTGAGAAGCACACCGTCAGCGTCTGTCAGTATTACTTTTTTATTATATTTCATATTGCCTCTTTTATATTATGCTTTACTATAACATAGAAAGAGCAAGTAGTCAACCTATAATGTATAACCGTTTGCTTGTAGTACAGGTTTGTATTGTGCAAACTGCCCTGTTCTACTACCGTTCGGTCCCCATTGACGTTTGCCGCCGATGTCCATGTGTATAAAACCGTTGTAGCATCCAATGCCTGTAAATCCTGCATCAATAGCTTTTTGTATTACATTAACTCGACCCTGGACACTCGAAGTTCCCCACTGAACATCAATTGCTTTACGCTGAACGTGCATACTGTTCCTTGCACCGCCAACACTACGATTATATTCAGGTGTACGATATGCGCTATTCAATGTAATCGGACGTCCTAGTGATTTTGCAAGATTTTCTGCATTGGTCCATACCTGTGACAAAACTCTAGGATTGACGTGTGACTGAACTATGATCCATTCTGATGTTGGTCTATCTACTTGAGAATCAGTTTGACTATCAGCTCCTGTTGCTGAATCACTTCCTGGTGCTCCATCTGCACCTGTATTTCCTGTTACTGGACTAGTGCCGCCTGGCGATCCGCCACCGTACGTTTCGAGTGCTTCTAGAGTATCAGGATCAACTCCATCAGCTATCTCTGCTGCTCGACCTTCAAGTATTGCTCTAGCTTCCGCATCACTAATACCTACAGTGTCATCTAGACCTAGTATATCTGCTACTGCTCCGCCGAGAGTTGGTCCGCCGTTTGCAAAAACATTACCTGAAAAAGATACTGGCTTGTCACCGTCGCTATCTGAATCACCTTGTCTGTATAGTCCTCTAGTTTGCATTATTGCGCTCCTGGGTTATTATAATCTACTGCTGGTGGAGGTGTTGTACCTGCTCTGTCAATTATTGCTTGCTCTGCTGGTGTTCTTGCTACTACTTGACCTGTTGCTGGATCAATTAAGTCTGCATTAGGATTGGCATTTTGCGATGCTGTTGAACCTTCTGCTCTTGCAAAAGGCCAACGTTTGCGAGGCTTGCTTGGATTTGGTATTTGATCAGGTGGACCACTAGGTGATCCTGCCGTTATCTGTCCATTAACTTCGTTGTCAAATCCTAGTTGTTCACCTTTGGCGAACGGTGTTACAATTACAGTTGAACCTCTCAGCCCATCATCTGGACCTGCGGTTCCTTTGGCTTCCCAATAATAAAATCCTGCTTCTCTCATTAACACTTTTAAATCGTCTGGGTCTTCTGTTACTCCCAGTGCTGAAAGTATACTAGTTCGTTCTGCTGTTAAGTCTCCACTACTATCGCCGCTTGGTGTAGCTATGCCGCCGCCATTTGCGCTTACTGTACCTGCATTAATTGCTGATGCAATTGTAGTTGCTGCGCCTCCTAACGAAGTTGCAACAAGTGCTCTTTGAAAGTCATTTAGTACGTTGTTAGTAACAATTCCCGATTCAGGATCAGACTGTAATCTTTGTAATAGTCTAATATCATCGCGTATTCCTGTGAGTGCTGTAATGATCCGGTTGTACTCCGGAGTCATGTCTATATGTTGATATGGATCTGGCATTATACATTATCCCTAGGTGTCATAAGTTCTTGTAAGTAAAGAGGAGCTACTCTGCCGTTAGTGCCTCCCCAATATCTCAATGGTAGTATGCCTGATATGTAATTGGATTTCTGTCCTGTCCAAGAAATATCTACATGTACACCAATGTTATTTAGATAACCGTTGCCCATGCCTATTGCTGTTGCACCAGCATCTCTACATGCTTCAGCAAACTTTATCATAACTACAAGTTGTTCAGGCACAAGTGTAGACAACTCTATATCATTACTATCTGTAAGTCTTAATTCTGCTGCATAACCTTTGTCAAATCTATTTGATCCTGATCTATTTCTGCCGGCGACACCGCCTTCACTTACTGGAACTTGTCCGCCACTGGTGATCGATACATTGACTTTTGCTGCTGTTGCTGCTGTCTCTAAGATATTAAATAACTCTGCTTGAATAGGCAACGTTCTAGATCCAACCATTGTATATAAAACATTGCCATCGGCTGTGCCTGATGCTAAAGTAAGTTGGTCAAGCGGTACAGTATTTTCAAAATATGATATGCCATCTTTGCCCACTATAGCAGTAGATGCGCCATATCCTGGACTTTGTGATTGTGTTCTTGTTTCTGTAGCAGTTCGGGTAGGTGTAGTATTAGCTAGTGCATTATAATTTGCTGCACTTGTATTGCCTAAATTAGTTGGGTTACCAATTTCTGCATTTACTAGGTCAAGTGTACCTGTCTCTTGCATGTTTACAAATGTAGAGGCTGCGGCTGCTATGTTTGCAGGATTATTAGCAACTGTATCGGCATTTCGAACGTATGAACCTTTTGCTCTATCATCTGCACGATCAGTAATGATACGCAAGTCTGCTTGAATATCTTCAAACAAACTTGCTATTTCTGCTAGACAAGCCTGATGAGCAAGATCATAATCAATGTGTATATGATCCGGTGGCGAACTGCCTGGATCTGTATCTACATCCGGATGGATGATTGTAGTCTGACCTACACCCTCAGTAGTTGATTCCTCAAATATATTTGCGCCAGCAATTGACATTTACACTCCTTGCATTATAGTATAATATATTTATGCGAGGATTTATGCCATTTGAATATTGCTGGTAGTTGCAATATATTGATCAGCAATTTCACCTTCTGTTTTTGCAACACAACTAACTGTAGTAGCTAAAATATTAAACTTTGCGTCAGGAGATACGCTAAACATGTAAGGTGCTAGTCCTAAACCTTGTTGTTGCATAATTAATACCATAGGCTTAGTTAATACAAATTTAGTTGGAGTTTCTTCTTCTAGTCTTCCAACAATTTCTTCGCCTGAACTTAGTTTTAGAGACACGGTGTCTCCGTCTTTGTATGGTGTTTCAATTAACATTATAATGTGTGTCCTGTTCCGTTATAACCTGTTTCTTCTAGGTATGTTCCAAGTTGATCATACCCGCCTATTTTATTTCCATTGATTACTATCTGTGGAAATGTACGTGCTTCTGGAAATTCTGCTATAACTTCCTCACGTTCAAAGTCTACTCCTAGTTGTCTGTACTCATACTCGAGTTCACGACTATCCAGTAATCGTTTTGCTGATTCGCAATGTGAACATTGCGGTTTACCCCAGATAATAATCATAGACTAAATCCTTTAATGGAATCTGTTGTTACGTCTTGTTTGATGCCGCCAATGACATAACTTTCAACTTCTGTTTCCTGTGGTGCAACTTGTAGCCCTGAGCTACTTAACCAATGTTGTGTCCACGGTAGTGGGTTAGTGTTTACTGGCTGATCAAAGATTGCGTTAAAGCCAAGTGCTTTAAGTCTGCGGTTTGCAATATATTCTACATATTGGTTAAGCAGAGCAGCATTAAGTCCAATCATTGATCCATCTTTAAATAGATAGTCAGCCCAGTCCTTTTCTTCTAGAACACACTCGCGCCATAGTTCGTATACATCTTCTTGACACTCTTTAGCAATCTTAGCCATCTCTGGATCGTCTTTGCCTTGTGCCCACAACTTCAATACGTGTGTGCTTAGTGCTAGATGCTGTGCTTCGTCACGAGCAATAAGACTAATAATCTTAGCACTGCCTTCCATTAGTTTTAGTTCGCCAAAACCAAACGTACAAGCAAAACTTACATAGAAACGCAATCCTTCTAAAATGTTTACAGTCATCATTGCCATATAAAGTTTTTTCTTAACTTCGTATGCACTGCCTTCACCTCTGTGATTAAATGCATCAGCGGCTTCAGTAAACTCATCATAGTGTTTAGTAACACTTGTTGCACGAGCGATAATCTTTTCATCATCTAAGATAGTATCAAATACTTCACTTGGGTCAGCATACACATTTTTCATAATGTGTGTATAGCTACGTGAGTGGATTGTTTCAAAGAAGTCCCAAGTAACAATACATCCTTCTAGTTCAGGAAGTGAAACATGCGGCAAAAATGCTAGGCATGGACCACGTCCTTGGACACTATCGAGCAGTGTTTGATATTTTAAGTTGCTTGTAAAAATATGCTTTTGTTCTGGACGGAAGTTAGCAAAGTCTGCTCTGTCTTTTTGTAGACTTACTTCCTCAGGACGCCAAAAATAACCAAGCATTGTTTGGTTAAGTTTGTCAAACACAGGGAAACGAAATGTATCGTAACGCTGTGTGTTTTGATCTTCACCAAAGAACATATTCTGCTTTGTGAAGTCTACTTTTTCTTTATTAAAAACTGTTTTTGCCATCTTACTTCCTATGTATATCTGTGTGACGCATACTAACAAGTATATGCTAGTATGCGCCTGTTGTCAACCATTTAGATTGCACATGCATCGCAGTCAGCATCCTCTGTCATGTCAACTTCACTGGGTGCTAGTGCTTCTTCTGGTTTGTCATCTTCTAGTTCACTTGGATCAGTTTTGTAATCATAAGTGTTCTGATAGTATGAAGTCTTCCATCCATACTTGTATGTGTTTAATAAATCTTGCATCATAACACTCATTGGCACTTCATTATCTGGGAAGTGTGTTGGATTGTAACTCCAGTTGCCACTAATAGCTTGATCGAAGAACTTTTGCATTACTGCAACTACATTGATATAACCTTCGTTGCTAGGCATGTCCCACAGCAAGGTGTAGTGCGCCTTAAGGCTTTGATATTGTGGAACAATCTGTTTAAGAGGCCCTTTCTTGGACTTCTTAACGGACAAGTAGCCTCTAGGTGGTTCGATTCCGTTTGTTGCGTTCGACACAACGGAACTGCTCTCCGAAGGCATTTGTGCGGACAAAGTGCTGTGCCTAAGTCCGAATTCCAATATGTCTTTCCTAAGAGATGCCCAATCATAATTTAACTCGTTTGCTACAATGTTATCGACATCTGACTTGTAAGTGTCGATTGGCATAATGCCATCACTGTATTTAGTGCGATTAAAGTACTCACAAGCTCCTCTCTCCTGCGCTAATTTGTTGCTGGCTTTTAACAAGTAATACTGGAATGATTCTGTAAGATCGTGTACCAGTTTCCAAGCTTGTGGATCATTATATTGTACTTTGTTCTTGGCAAGATAATGTGCTAGTCCAATATAACCTACACCCAGTGATCGTCTTGCTTTTGTACTAATTTCTGCGGCTTTGATTGGATACTTTTGGTAATCGATAATCTCTTCTAAAGCACGTACTGCTAGCTCACAGAGCTCTTCTAAGTCGTCTAAACTTTTAATAACGCCTACATTAATAGCACTTAGAATACATAGCGCAATTTCGCCTTCTTCATCATCAATGTGTTCTAGTGGCTTAGTTGGCAGTGTAATCTCTTGGCACAAGTTACTCATGTACACTGTGTCTTTGAATGAGCTGTGTGTATTACAATGATCTACATTCATAATATAGATACGTCCTGTTTCAGCACGTTCTTTAATTAATGCTGAAAACAATTCCATTGCTGGCACTACTTTCTTTTTAATGCTGGTAGCACGTTCGTACTTTTCATAAAGCTCTTGGAACGCTTCTGGATCACCAAAGTATGCTTCGTACAATCCGGGAACATCATGTGGCGAGAAAAGAGTTATGTCGCCGCCAGTTAACAATCTTTCATACATAGTTTTGTTAAGCTGAATTGAATAATCTAACTTACGTACTCTGTTGTCCTCTGTGCCTTTGTTGTTCTTTAGTACAAGGATGTCTTCAATCTCTTGATGCCAAAACGGAAAATGGGTAGTAGCACTGCCGCCGCGTACACCATTCTGTGTACAACAACGCACCGTTGATTCAAACTTCTTTAGAAACGGAACAATACCTGTGTGTGCTACTTCTCCGCCTCTGATTCTGCTGTTAACACCGCGTATACGCCCAGCATTAATTCCAATTCCTGCTCTCTGCGCGGTATATCGTCCGATAGACATATCACTAGCAAAAATGGAGTCAAGAGTATCATTACTATCAACTAGTACACAACTAGCAAATTGACGTACTGGTGTACGCACTCCTGCCATAACAGGCGTTGGGATATTGACTTTAAACAATGAAGTCGCATCGTAGTATCTTCTTACGTAATGCATACGTGTTTCTGCTGGATAGTTAGCAAATAGTGTTGCTGCGATCATCATATACATAAACTGTGGAGTTTCAAATATTTCGCCGCTGGAACGATCTTGACACAAATATTTGTCTACTACTTGACGCAAGCCTGCATAGGTAAAGTTTTCATCACGCTTGTGTCGAATGTAGCTGTCAAGCGTAGCAATCTCATCTGCTGTATACTTTTCTAAAATCTCTGCATCATATACATTACGTTCGATATTGCGGTCAATATTTTGTTGTAGTGTAATTGCATTGTACTCACCAAACACCATCTTGTTCACGCCATAACCTAGCAGCCTTGCTGCCGCATATTGATAATTTGGTACATCTAACGAAATAAGATCGTTTGCACTACGTACTAATACTTCTTGAATTTCATTAGTGCTCATGCCATCATAAAATTGAATATTTGCATTCATTTCAATTTGGCTGCTGCTTACACCTGCTAAACCTTCACATGCATGCTCCACTACTTTGTGAATTTTATCTATGTTAAGGTGTTCTTTTGTACCGTCACGCTTGACGATCATCGTTCCATTTGACATTCGTTATCCTCTTTTAGTTTATCTGTTATTTATTGGTGTATTGGGAGTTTATGCACAAGTTCAGAAAATAAAGTGGTGGGTAATTCTTTCCTGTGTACATGTGTATCTCCGTTGAATCCGATTACTTGATCATCAACGAAAAGTAAGTAGTATGTTGATGATGATTTATTGTCTCGTGTAATATGTATCTCATACGATGCCTGGGATAAAACATCAGTTAATTGCAAGGTGTAACAAATTGCAAGAATCTTTACAAAGGCACAATAATTATTTTCCTCTAATAGTTCCCAAGGATCAGGCCAACTACTTGGAGTGTAAGGATCAGTTGCAATCGAGCAGTGTGGCGCACAATTGTAAAAATCTATTGTATCTTGAATAGGATTTTTTGAAACTTCAAGACTATCCCGGAGTTCTCTCCAGAACAACAGTCTTTCTTGATATGGTTTTTCAAACATAATTGTACTTTTTTTACCTTGTTTCTATATTAATATAGTAACATAGAACAACGGTAATTGTCAAGCATAAAATTACGATTTAGTTTTAACTCTATAATGAAAACTAGCATTGTCACTATTTGATACGTTGCCGCCTGACGTCCATGGAGTAAATCCTACGCCGCCGTTAACACTAGTTGACAATGAGATATCTGTATACAATTCAAATGTATATGTTGTGCCGCCTGTATTAGTCACATTGTCAACATAATATCTATTATTATTCAATTGTGTTGTTCCTACTACACCCGTGATTAATATCTGTTGTCCAGATGTTAAATTTGGATCATTGCTTGTTGTAACTACTACAGGATTTGTCAATGCTATTCCACTAATAGTACCACTAGAGTTAGCTGTTAGATTTTGCATCATTACAGATACTGTGTCATTATTAGTGTCACCGTCTTCGTCATAAAGATTTGCATCAAATGACAATTGCTCTGAATAAATTATATTACCTGTATAATCATATTCATCAGAAAAATTATAGGTATCATTTACAGGATCAACAACCAATGTCATTGTTCCTATTCTTGTTGCATCAACAATATTGCTTTTATAAATGTAATCTATTTCATAACCTTTAGTAGTTTCAGCAGGCAGTCTAAACAATTTAGTGAACTCTCCACTGTTATTTAAACTTAACTTGTGTGTTGTACCAAATTCTGTAATAACTGGACCTTTTACTTCTGGATTATACCTTACATTATTTTTATATGTTTCGTTGTATCCTAGTTCTTCACTGCGTTGGAACCAATCATCTGTACTAGCATTTCTAATACTCACTAATTTAATAACTGGATGTTGATTGAGTGTTGCAGATCCGCCATTATTGCCCACATTGTAATATTTGTTGTGTTGACTGGAATTTTCTGTACCATTTTCGATATGAATTGCTATTGACCAAATATTATCAAATTTACTTTCAATTACTCTATTGTTAATTGGTCCAGTTAACATGCCACTGGTTCCTAATATTGTGCCTACTCCAAAAGCAAATCCTTGATAAAGTGTATCAAAAGTACATTTTGACCATGTGTTGTTTGCTATGTCATTATCTGAATAAACTGCTGTTGCAAATTTTCTTATTTCAACATTAGTAAATAAGTTATTGTTTGAACTAACTGCTGTACTAAGTGATGTAAGTTTTATACCATTACTGTTCACGTCAATGTCATCGCCCAAAGTATAGTCTCCTGATAAAACTATATCTGTAAATTTACTGTCTTTACAACTAACTAAATTTAATCCAGGGCCTTGTGTTGTATTAATTGTTAAGCCTGATATACTAATATCTCTAGCTTGGTTTAATGTTGTACTAGTTGCATCGCTTGCATACACTCCAGGTGTACTTGTTTCATTTACTGTTTGAAATGCTACATGGTTTCCGGCATTAATAATAGTTTTGTCTTTGCCAGCGCCTCTGATAGTTGTAAAAGGTGGTAGATAAATTGTGTCATTTATTAAGTATTCGCCTGGTTCGAGGATAAGTTCAACTCTAGCTTGCGCTTGTCCTTTATTTGATGCATTTAAGTATAATTGATCAATTGCACGTTGTAGTGCAAGTGTTTGATTTGTTCCGTCGCCCGGAGCACCAAAAGAACGAACACTTACTCTATCATCTAGTCTAGCTTGTAAAGTTCGTAGTACAGGATTATTAGGAGAATCACCTGTTTGTACGTTTAAATTGTTTTTATATGAATATGTGTTTGCAAACTCAAATAGGTTATCATTTTCAGTCAACATTTTAGTGTTGCCTACATATGGAGCACCTTCTGCTACACTGCCGTTACCAATAAATAATTCTTGTGAGTCAACAGCCCATCCAAATTCACCACTTGCTAATTGTGGCAATCCGCTACCTGTGTTTTTTTGTCCTCTTCGAACTTGAATTCTGCTGATGGAAACTACGGCCATACTAATACTCCTACGTTATTGTAGTAGTATTTATCCGTGCTTCTCATAATACTGGCGACAGCGATTCCACCATTCTTGTTCCCATTCTGCAAACTCATCTGGCCATAGATCAAATTGTTGGTACTCTAAAGCACGACTGCACATAAAGATATGTCCTTCACGTATGTCAGTGCCGTGTACTTCGTTGTGTCCTAGTGCGTATGCTGTAAGCTGTAGATAATAGTCTTCTACCCACTCGGGCTTCTTAGGCTTGTTGGTTTGCTTGAAGTCCATAATACAAGGATTGCCTTTGTACTGTCCTACTAGGTCAGTTGTGCCTGCGAAGATGCCAGGGACATAAAGCGGAACTTCACTGCCCCATATTTCATCTACATCACCCATAGCTTCGTCACGTATAACACATGCCATCTTGTAGGCTTGTTGTGCGTATGGATTGCTGCCTGCGCTTTCTGTCCACACACCATTGTCTACATAGTCTTCAAGATACTTGTGCATGCGTGTACCTACGCCACTAGCTTCAGTAACAATTTCCTGTGCCTTTGCTTCGCCTACACGCTTCTTCCAAGCAATGAGATGACTCATATCTTTAGTACCACTAAGGATAGTTGTTACACTTGCTACTGGAGGTCCGCCTGGTGCTGCATATCGACGCTTGCCGTCTACTTCAACACGTTTGAGTTTTTCATACTTGTACTTTTCTATAATTAAACTCAATTAATTTTCCTCGCCAAAGCTGTGATCTCCAAATGGATCGTGCATAAAATACGGATCAACTGTTGAAAGCGGATCATCAATGCCTTCAACGTCTGATACTTCTGGTATTAACTGTGTCATCATTTGTCGGATACCATGTTTGAGTGTCATTGTACTGCCTGCACAACCCGAACATGCTCCACTTAATTCTACTAATACGACACCGTTTTCAAAGCTGACAAAGTTTACTTCGCCTCCGTGCTGTGCTACATTTGGTGCTACATATTGTTCCATTACTTCTGTAATGTTTTTAACAATGTCTTCGTGGGTTCTATCAGTCATAAGTTCTCCTATTAGTGTTTATAATAGCACCAATTGAGTATCTTGTCAACCGTTATTTTGATTTATAGTCTGCTATTGCTGCTTTGATAGCATCTTCTGCTAGTACTGAGCAATGTATCTTAACTGGAGGAAGTGCAAGTTCTGTTGCTAGGTCTGTGTTCTTTATTTGGGCTGCTGTTTCTAAGGACATGCCTTTTACCCATTCTGTAACTAAACTACTGCTGGCAATAGCACTGCCGCAGCCGTATGTTTTAAACTTAGCATCAGTTATTATATTGTCTTCTACTTTGATTTGCAATCGCATAACATCACCACAAGCAGGAGCGCCTACCATTCCTGTTCCAATGTTGTCTGCTGGATCCCACTTACCAACATTACGGGGATTTTCGTAATGGTCTAACACTTTGTCCGAATACGCCATCGTTGCGTCCTCTTATGTGTAATTATGTTTAAGATTTACGTCTATCTCAATAATAGACGTAAATTCTATGCTATTTTACGTCTTAAAGTTTGTCGCCTACGTCTGTAGCGTTTTTAGCCATGTTGCCCACAGTGTCACTTGGACGACCTGGGTTGCCTGGTACTGCTCCTGCAACATCATCTACTTCACTTTGCTTAAACTCAATCTTGTCTTTATCAAAGTTAGTAACTAGCTGTTGTAGTCTTGGATCAGCATCATACATTGCTTTGAAACTTTCATAGTCAAAGTTGCCTTTGCCTTGATTGCGCATGTATTTGTCTAGTTTTTTAATAGATAAAGCAGCCACTCCGGCTGCTTTCTGTTGGCGTAGTAAAGCGTAGATAGACTGACTATCTACAGCTTCATTTACTTTTTTTTTGAACGCTCTATACTTTCACGCTTTTCACGACCACCTAGTTCGTCGCCGCCTGCTGCTGCATCTGCTGCTCCAAAGTCGTCATCTGTATCACCTAGTGGTACTTCTGTTTCGTCTTCGTCGCCATCAACTGTTGGTTCCATATCCATGTCTGGATCTTCAGCACCCATAGCATCCATTGGCTCAGCTTCACCAGTTAGCATACCAACACCTTGTGTTAGTGTAACTCGTGTTGTTTCCATTACACCGTACATTGCTTCTAGTGCAGGCTTCACTGATGATGTAAATGCTTCTGCTTGCTCACTGCCCATTTCGTCACGGATAGCATCTGCTAGTTCTAGCATTGACTCTGTTTGCATTTCAGCAGTGTCTTCCATCCAACCAGTAACACGATCAACCATGTCCTTAGCTGCCATTACTAGCTCTGCTTTATCTTCTTCGCCTTCGTTTAATGATTCAATTGCTTCATCAATTGCTACAGCAACATCATCACGTTCTGATAATGCAGCATTAAGTACGTCTAAGAACAATTTGTTCTTGCTGTGACCTTTTTGCTGAACAGCGTCAAAGCTTTCAGTTGTTTCTACATTAAACACTTGAGTGCGTAATTTGTTACGAGCGTCTTGTAGTTGCTCAGTTGTAAACTCGTCAATGTTAATCTTTGAACCAAAGCGTTGTGCTAGGCTTTCATTTAGTTTTGCAGCCGTTAATGGCTTTGAAAATTCTCTAATTTGCATTTTATTCTTCCTGTTGATAGGTGTTCTATATTATATTTATCACTAACAAAAAATATAGTGGTCTAAAAGACTGCGTACTCGTCTAGATTCTTGTATGGATATGTCTAATCTTGTTTCTCTTATCTCTTTTGTTAGTGCATCTTTGCATTTTTTAATAGAATGTTTGTAAAATACTGCATCATTATAATGTTTTGACATCATATTATCATACTCTATGAGCTCTTCGACTAAATCTTTTCCTTGCGCTAAATTTTTAGCAATTGCAATTGCAGTAGTTTTAAATATAGTACGTGTTACTTGACGATTTTCTTTGGCGTCATAGATCAGATAACCTTTAGGACTTTTGCGAACCACGATATGCTTGATTCTGATGCTATTACCTCTCGAATCAGGGATAGCACTGTCTTCAAGTCCTTTGTTAACGATTTCTTCCAGGTCATTTAATAGATTTTCAGTTGTCATTCCGTATCACCACTATCGTTCCATTTTGAGTTTGTACTTTACTTATTATACTTTTACGAATTAGGTTATTGATAATGGTTTGATCTCGCTCAGGAAATGATCCTAGCGGACGTACATCGTCGATGGTTTCCAAAAGAGATTTCTCTTCATTGGTCATGTATATCTCATCTACGATGTCTATGATTCTCATCTTATGCTTGCCAACTGCTTTTTTAAAAGATTTAATTGGTTTTGTGTTGATTTGATTTGTGCTTGAACTTGTTTCTTTTGATCAGCTTTTGCTTTCATTGCTTCAGGACTTTTATTGTTGGCGCCCATCTGTTGTCCTGGAGCAGGCACAGGCTGAGTTGGATCTGCTGTAGGAGTGCCTGCAACATTTGTTGGTGTAGCCATACCTTGTTGGTCAGCTGGTGTTCCTACTAGTTCATCTATTCTCATATCCTTGCACCTCTTCTGTTTCTAGGTTTAATTCTTCTACGTCCAGTATTTAATCTTTTTAGCTTTTGGCTAGCTGGATTTGTACGTTTGGTACGTGTGCTCTTTATACTTATCTGCGGTCCTTTAGAGCGTCTAGTTTTCTTTAGTGTATTTGCTGCCTTAACATTTTTAGGAGCATTACACGTTGCTGGTTTTGCAACAATACGTCCTTTGCGTGTACCACTTGTGCAACGATACTTACGCACAGTCTTGTTACCACTCTTACCAAAGATAGTTGTTACGCCTTCTTCGAACTCGTTGCCTTCGCAAACACATGGCTCTGCATTACACTGACCACATACCCATTCTGTAAGAAGCTCTCTTAATAACATTTATTACCTCTTACGGTTAAGAGCTTGCACTCTTTTACTTGCTGGATTGATACGTTTGGTTTTACGAGCTTTGCGAATCATTCTGCCACCTAGTCTAGCTTTGGTCTTTTTAAAGATCATGCGTTTTTTAACATCAGGTGCTGCAAAGCATTGTGCCATCTTAGCAACAACTCGATTCTTACGTGGTCCACTAGAACAACGGAATTTGCGCACAACCTTCTTACCAGATCGTGCCCATGTTTGTCCTTCTTCTAGGACTTCTTCTTCGGGGTCAATAAAAAACTCACGTAATAACATATAGTTATTTATCGTGAGTGGATTAGAATTTCATTAAAATGACGACAACAGTTGATAGTAAACCTGCAATAACTGTTCCTGCTGTGCCAACTAGCACTTTGGTCATTGAGTTTTGACCACTTTTGATGTCTTCATGAATTGATTTAAGAGTTGATTCAACAGTGTTTAGGCGATTATTTAAGTTGTCATAGCGCAATGCGCACAGATCAACGTGTGCTTCTAAACTTTCTTTTTCTAAACTTGTTGTCTTAATTGTGTCAGACATATATAACTCCAGTAATGGTTAAAGTAAACTCAAGGTTGGCCTTCGGATGTGTGTTTTATATGCCTGGTAGTTTTTAAGCTACAATTTTATTTATCATATAAATCGAAAAATATGTTGTTTATACTAGGGTTTTTGGTGATAAAAACGTCATTTTCAAAGCTCACAGTTTCATCCAATCCTGTGATAATTGGTATAAGATTGAAGTCATTTTTTAGTGTATCAATGTCTAGTGCATCAGTATATTCTATATCAAACTCATATTGCCATATGTTTTGCTTGTTCTTATATTTTGTACCCAGGTTGTATTTACTAGGAATGTCTTCAACAATCTCTGGTGATGTTATGTAAGTTGGATTTACTCTCATTCCAATTGTTTGCATAACTGTAAGGAAATTTTGTTGTTGACGATACTGTTTGGGATCGTCACCACGTCGACTGCCGGTCTCAGTTATGTCTACAAGTGTATGTATTATAAATCTCATACAGTATTTAAGTCATAAAAAAACAGTCACTCGTTAAAGTGACTGTTTAGTGTGACGCCTGCCTTACGGCCATAATCACGATTCTAAGGTAGTTAGAATTTAGTCTGTGAACGTTGCAACTAGTGCTGCTGTTACACCTGTTACGCCACGGTAGTCAGCGCCAGGTGTTAGTACGCCTGTGCCTTGTACTGCAATGTGTGCAACGCCAGTTGCTGTGTGTGCAACACCTGCAATGCTTACTGCATCGTCTGTGCCTTTTACGCCACCAGCTGTCATTGCTTCTACTACTGCGTTAAGATCTGCAATTGCTGTTGTTGTGATTGCTGTTTTTGAAAGCGAGATAATGCGTGTTACTGGACCTAGTCCGTTACCTGCGATTACGTTTACGCCGTTTACTTTTGTTACTGCTGCCATTTTATATTCTCCTATGATCTAATGGTAAAATAAGATTCTCTTCTTATTGTATAATATTATTTATCATCTTATGATATTTTTACGTTTACTTTAACGTTTTTTAGCTCTCTTATGTAGAGCTCTTAGCTGTTGTACTGCGCCTGGACCAGCTTGTACAATATCATCTATCATTTTAATAGCTGGCATATATGCTTGTACCATGTTTGCACTTGCTGCTTTGCCGTTTTTGGCTTGCTCCAAGAACTTTTTGGTAAGTGCTAGATTCTTGTCGCCTACTAGATATCTATACAATGCTAGTTCAGCACCTGTTGTGCTTAGATCAGGTGTTGATACAGTTGGTTCTGGATCTATTACACTTGCTTTTTCTAAGTTCTTCACTGCTGCAAACTTTTCAAAGTCTTCAATAATATCCGAACTGCGTAGTTTAGCACGAACAGCAAAGATAAGGCGTGTGGATATCAAACGCTTCTCTGCTTTTGTAAGTCTTGCAAAGTTTGCTAGATTTCTACGTATTGCTTTGTAGTCACTGTTGGTAATTTTGATAGCACTTTCGATAGCCATAAACATACTATTAACTTGTGTAGGTGTTTTGCCTTGTGCAAGTGCATTAATATATCTATTGATTGCTGCGGTTGGTAGTTTAGTACTAGCTCGCATACGCTTTGCGCTGTCTGGATCTTTGAGTTTATCTTGTGCTTTGCCATCCCCTACAAGGAAGTAGATAAAGTTGTAGAGGTCGGTGCCCATTATGCGATAAGTTTTGTATAACTCAAAACCTGCTGTCTTTTTGCAATAACGCTGCACGTATCCTTGAAAGTCTGGATACTGTCGCATTGTTTCTAATGCTAGTAGTGTTAGGTATGCTCGTTCACCACAGTCAGAATAGGTTAGCTTTTGTGAGCTACCGTTGTCCTTAGTCATACGTGATTCATGTATGTCTTTTAAAAAGGCAAATGGTTGTTCTTTAGTTGGAGTCATTTCGTGACCGCCTTCAAGTTCTGCCCATTGTGCTGCTGTGTATGTTTCAGTCATTATCTAACTTGTCTTGCTCTTGCTCTTGCATCTGCCTGACGTGCAATCTCATCATCGCTTGGCGCTGCAAACTCGTCATCTTCTGGTTCGTCTGCTTGTGCTTTTGGTTTTGACCTTTCCCATTTCTCAAATTTTGCCATCATAGAACCAACTTTTTGCATTTCTTCTTTAGACATTTCTGATTTTTGAATTGCTTCTTGAGGATTCTTTGCCAGGCCGCCTGGTAATTCAGCAAGCATGGATCCTAGTCTAGAAACTTTATTCCATAAAGCTTCATCCTTAATAACAAATCCTGCTGCAACAGACTCTTTATCCATCATGCGCTGCATTCTTTGGCCGTATTTGCGAGCATCGCTATAACTGTTATCTGCGTAGTTTGATCTTTTAGGATCTATTGCTGCTTCTGTTACTTCATTAATTTTCATTGTCTACTTCCTTAATTTGGTTGCCAGCGTGTGCGTGGCACTAGTTTAGTCTTTGATCCTAGAGCAACGTATCCTTCGCCGCCCTGTTCGCCTTTTGTTGTTGCTTTAACGTCTGCATCGGCGCTGTCTAATTGATCAATAATATGATCCTTTGCAGACATAATCTGTTTTACAAGTCCAAATATAGCAGGCAGAGCCTTAGGGCTTGCTGTGTTCATATCTGCAATCTTTGCTTGCTTGTTAGTACTTACCTTAGATGCACTGAGCCAATCAAAAAAACCATTTTCAATATTCTTCAATTGCTGTGTGCGTGTCATATGATTAACATATGTATAAATGATGTTCTTCATATCACTTAGCCCTGCAACAGGAGCAAGGAAGTTGTCAATTAATTGTGCGTTCTTGTCTGCTGTTGCTCTAATACTTTTAACTTCAGCAGTGTCTACTTTGGGTTGATGTGTTGTATAAGTCTGTCCTAGTACCACAACATCTCTACTATTAAGTTCTTCTACATCCGTAAAAGGAGTTGCAGTCTTTGAACCAAACTCTTCAAGTTTTGTGTGAACTACTACACCCACTTTTGAGTTCGCTATGCGCTCGCCGAGTGGGCCATTCGTGCCAACTGTGTACTTGACTTTATTTGGTTCAAATTCTACAGCACCTTTGGTTGCTGTAAATGGTTTGCGTGGACTATATAACAAGTCGCCGTAAACATATCCGCGGAAACTTCCAGGAGTTGCCGACTTCATTAGTTCAAACACTTCTGCCATTTCTTCGCCAAAGTCTTTGCGCCAAGGTTGTTCTTCTACACCCTTGCCTGAATTTTGTATAAAGCGTGATAGATCATCTGCGCTTGTTGACTTGTTGCGTCCCCAACCATTCTTACCTACTAGAACAAACTCGCCGTTAGGTTCACGTCCCCAATAGATAGTAGGATTGCCGTCCCACTTGATTGCAACATCGTCACTGTTAGTTCCTAGTTTGTCTAGGATGTCTGCTGCTTCTTGTGCGCCTTTAGATCCTTTAATAAACACTAGGTCTTCTAAGTGATTATACTCGCGACCTTTGAACTCTTCATTTAAAATTGATTCGCCCACAAGCTGTTTAGCAAACGGATGTTTGCCTCGCTTTTTCTTTGCTGGCATTTTTACATTGCCTCGGACTTGATCAGCAGCTTTGCCGCCTCCCTTAATTTCACTAAATCTCATCTTATAAAGCTTCCACTTGACATTACAACATTTCCCATGTTGCCACTAAGTTCTTTGATACGTGCAAGTTGCTTGTCTTCTAGTGTAGCATAACCAGTCGGTGTTTTAGACTCTGGTACTTCTTTGCCAGCCTTAGTCATTGTTTCTTTCCACGGAGCAATTAGTTCTTCGTAGTTTGGATCTTTCTTTAAAAATGCAAGCATAGTTTCAACAGTGTGCGTATCTGGTTCTTTTGCTCCTTTGCCTAATAGCAACGGTGCAATTTTGTCCCAAGTATCAGCAACAACTTTGTCGCCTTGCTGTGGATCAACTAACCCAAACTTAGGACTAAACTTTAGTCCGCGTCCTCTTGCAATAGCTGATAGCAGGATAGCTCTGTCAGTTCCGCCAAACTGTGCTGTTCCGCCACGCTTGGCTCCACGCTGAAAATTTGGATTGGTAGTAAACATAAAGTCTGTTTGAACATAACCGTTCTTGTCACTGCCAGCAATAGGTGTGCGGAAATGTACTTGGTCGCCAGCGTCTTTGATCCAGCCGTCAGTCTTTTTACGACCTACATTCATAATGTCTTCTTCTGGAATGCCTTCACTCTTGAGCCACGCACTTAATTTAGCAATCAATTGTTCTTTGCTTACTTTGTTTGCGTCTGTGTTTAGATCTAAGTCACCAGAGCTGTTCTTTTCAAACTCGCCATCTGGATCAACTTTCTTTCCAGTTGTACCTAGCCAATCTTCTTCGTCAAAGGTCAAGCCTGTAATCTTTTCAATAAAGTTGATTGAAGACTGAACATCCTTTGTAGCAATACGCTGAGTAATTGCACCTTGCTCAGTTTTAAATATGTTGCCGCCTTCTTTAAGAATCATTTTTCTTACTCTCTATTATTCTGTTCATGCTACGTCTAAATTTACGAGGATCATTTGATTTAATACTATTGATAAAACGTCTTTCTAACTCTCCGGCTGTGTCTGCATCATAAGTAGAATGAATACGACTCAATAGGTTAATTGCACTTTCAATAATATTATTGGCAGAGACATCAATAAGATGATCGCTATCCTTGCGACCATGCACATTATTAAGTTCTTCTAGTATACTTCTGGTACGTTTTTTCATGGCATTATGTTCCTATACTGTATTTAGTACACATTGCATATAAATATTATCATAACGGAGGGCACTAAATGTCAATATCGAATATGAGTTTCAAAAATCGTTCCTTACTGTTTGCTAAACTATCTAAGATTTCTTATTATAACTTAAAAGATGCAAAAAAGCAAGCAAAAACTTTAGGATTTACAACTGTAGAATTTTACGACAAGGAAGGAGCACAGGCATATCGATTTATGAACAAAGACGATCTTGTAATTGCATGTCGTGGAACTCAGCCTACAGAGTTTAATGATATTAGTGCAGATCTAAAAGCATTGCCAGTAATGGCAGAAACAATATCAAGAGTTCATCAAGGGTTTAAAGCAGAAGTAGACGAACTATGGCCTGCTATTTCAGAAGACATCAATCGTAAAGCAAACTTAGGCAAGACACTATGGTTCTGTGGACATAGCCTAGGAGCGGCAATGGCAACTATTATGTGTAGCCGTTGTATGCATGACGTAGAACTTAACGATCCAGTCGAACTGTATACCTTTGGTTCGCCACGTGTGGGTTGGAGAGGTTATGTTAAAAGTTTAAACGTAACACATCATCGTTGGAAGAACAACAATGACATTGTTACTACTGTTCCTCTTTGGGCAATGGGGTATGTGCATCATGGCACCCAACATTATCTAAATGCATACGGTAACTATAGAAAACCTACAGGTTGGCAGTTGTGGAAAGACAAGTGGCGCGGTATCTGGATGGGCCTAAAGCAAGGTAAGATAGACAGCTTTGGTGATCATTCAATGGTTGAGTATATCAAACACATAGAAAACTTAGATTAATCCCATAAATTTTCATAATACTTGCCAAACAGTCTAAAACCGTTGCTCATACGTTCTTGGTGTTTTTTTCTACCTTCGTCGTCTATCCATTCAAACCGACCAAATAATTCTCTTTTATCTTCGCTTTCGATGTACGGTCCGTAATAATCTTCTTCCCAGTGATCACGATTCTTTTGTTCGAACGCATAAATCATTTCATCTATAATCCAGTCCCAACGTTCGAAGTGTTTAGGATCTACATCGCCACCTTTTGCATACTTGTTCTGTTGCGCCTTAGTAGCACGTAATTCTTTTGGAACGTCCTCCATATCAACCATTGGTGCGCCGTGTTTAGTTTCTTTCAACTGTACAAGCATAGGCAAGATAATAGGAGCAAGCGTATGATCCATACTCCATGTGTCCCACTTATCAATACGCACTTTAATCTTTTGTGTGCGTCTATCAAACCAAATCCAGTTGAACACATTGTATACACTTTGTATACCATCGTCAATCGCTTCTAGTACATGATCTTCATACGACTGATTGTTTGGCCAATCTACATAACCATACTTTTTATTCATATGGTTGCTGTATATGTTACAGATTAATCTACTAGGATACTTTCCTATTTTAATTTTCATAATAATCTACCACCATTACGTTTTCAGGTTTGTCTGGAAGTTGAAATGTTTTTGCAAACTCCATTGCTTCATGTGCATCTTCGAACAGTTCAGGTTGTAAATCCCAACAATGCTCTGTTTGTTTAGTAATATAAATCCAATCGTCTTTACCGTCAAGACAAACCATTACTGCATACATGTTTGTTTTCCTGTTATTGGTTAGTATATTTTGGCCATTGCTGTTCAAAACGTTTAGCCTGTGTGTTGTCTTCAAAGTAAAATGTATGCTCATAAACATTTGTCCATGTGTTCATACTCCACTGATGCCGTTCTAGATGTTTACGACACCAGTACTTACCATCGATATGTAAATCACTATGTAAACGCACTGAATAAGTTTCTTCCTTGCTCATCCAGCGTTGTTTATATTCTGCTATCTCTATTGGCGTCATCATACAAACAAATTGCTTACCGACTCTTCGTTAGTAATACGACGAAGAGCTTCACCAATCAATGGTGCAACACTTACTTGGCGTGTTTTCTTGCAGTTCTTAGGACAACGATTAGGAATTGTATCTGTTACTACAAGTTCTACAAGGACTGACTTCTCAACCTTTTGACATGCTTCGCCACTAAGTACACCGTGTGTAATATATGCACGAACACTTAGAGCTCCTGCTTTCATAATTGCATCGGCGGCTTTACATAGTGTACCACCTGAGTCAACAATGTCATCAACTAGAATGGCGTGTTTATCCTTAACATCGCCGATCAAGTTCATAACTTCACTTTTGCCTGCTTCTGGGCGCATCTTATCTACAATAGCAATATCGCCGTTAAACATATCTGCAAACTTACGAGCTCTAACTGCACCGCCTGCATCAGGTGATACAAATACTGTGCCTGCTTGTTCTACGTCTGGGTCATCGATAATGCCAATTGTACGTTTGATGTCTTTGGCAAACACCACACGGCTTGTTAAATCGTCAACTGGAATATCAAAGAAGCCTTGTATCTGTCCTGCGTGTAGATCCATAGTAAGAATTCTATCAGCACCTGCTGTTGTTAATAAGTTACTAACAAGTTTTGCTGTGATAGGAGTACGACTTGCACTCTTACGATCTTGTCTTGCATAACCGTAATAAGGAATAACTGCTGTAATTCTACTTGCACTTGATCTACGTGCTGCATCGATCATAATCAACAGTTCCATTAGACTGTCATTAACTGGTCCGCAGGTACTTTGAATAATGAATACGTCTTCACCTCGAATGTTTTCTAAAAACTCTACGCTTGTTTCGCCGTCTGCAAAAGTATCAACTTTTGCTGGGACTAGAGTTGCAAAACAACAGTCTGCAATCTCTTGTGCCAATTCTGGGTTAGCATTACCCGTGATGATTTTCATTTTCAAAAATTAATCCTTTCGTTGTGGCTGTTATTTAACTGTACTTATAGTATAACAAAAAATTAGTATATGTCAAGAGAAAAGGTGAAGCCGTCGAACCTCACCTTCCTTTAGTTTATAATCCGTTTGGTACAATAATATAATGGATCATCAGCACCAGTGCAACACTTGCACCCAGTCCTACCATCATCTTACCAAAGTCCTTTGCTACCAACGGAAACACACTCTTTGTTTTCTTCTTGCCAAAGTATGTTGCCATAGCAAGTTCACGTCCTGCTAACAAGCCTACGAATACCCATGTTGTACTCATTGGAATGTCATTCAGCTCTTTAAAGAAGTACAAACACAACCAATAGAACAAGTCAATCAACGTTGCACTACGCACATATCTTGTGTTGTGTTTCTCTAGAACAATCTGTTGTATCTTGCCGCCTCGTTCTCTAAACATAAAGAACAAGCCGCCTACAAACACTGCGCTGACTAGGAACATTAGATCAACTGGAATAACTCTTGGAAGGAACACTGCAATGTTAGCCATGTCATGACTTAGCCATGTCCACCACAAGCCGCCTGTCGCTACCCATTGAGCAATGCGCCAAAACTTCTTGTGGCTTTCTGTGACAGGCTTAGTTTCATCATACCACCTGCCGAAGTATTTGTGTATTGCAAACCAAATCACATATGCAAATGCGGCTGCTACACCATAGCCCATGATTGATTTCATAAGCATCTTCTCAAGCACAAAGGTACTTGCGAACACTGACAGCACCAAGAATGATGTTGATACTGGCACACCCATTCGTGTTAGTGCAACTAAGATTGCTGGTGCGGCTGCGTGATACCATTGCACTTCTTGCCAGGGTATCTTGTTTAGTCTTCCGTAACTGATGTCTCCACCATTTACACTCCAACCATACCACAAGGTTGCAAGTAACACTGCACTTGCGGCTCCCCATAATGTTTTGTAGTTGAATCTCTCATTGTTTGATGCCATCCATGTACCGAGAGTTTGTACTGAATCATTGGCTATTACTGCATAGGCAGCAAGTAGGAACCCGACTAGGCTCCATAAGGTGAGTGCGTCCATTAGTTTCTCCTCTGCTTGACGGCTTTACCCCGTCGCTCACATTGTAGGTAGGCTCGACGTTGCCTACTGATTATTTATAGTAACATCATTAATCTGTGTGTCAAATGGTTTATGTATAAATAGTACGGCAAGATACGTTCTCGACCTGACACGTTGAAAAGACAACGGGCGTTCGCCTTACAAAACATCATTACAAAAGGAAAAACAATGATCAATTTAGCAAAAGCAATTGGTCGTGTAATGATGACTGCGGTCTCACCCACACGATCAGACAAACTTAAATCAATGGAAACATATGTTAAAACAGAGTTTC
>Ga0233432_10001250_pt1 | contig 24684 bp, 22 predicted proteins | sample SI_122_August201_6_FD_179870 | JGI IMG/M metagenome (GOLD analysis project Ga0233432, IMG submission 179870) | Seawater microbial communities from Saanich Inlet, British Columbia, Canada - SI_122_August2016_10_MG | ecosystem: Environmental > Aquatic > Marine > Inlet | place: Canada: British... | reverse complement strand
TACATTTACTGTATTTGATTCCATTGGCAATGATAGAACAAAATCTGGTTTCCTAGTTGATAATTTTAGTGATCATGTTGCTTCAGATACACAAAACACTGAATATAGGGCTTCTATTGATCCTAGAGAACAAATTTTAAGACCTATCTTTAATGAAGAATCAATCAATTTAAGATATGATTCCTCACTTTCTACAAATGCAATTCTGAAAGGTGATAACGTATACATTGCACATACCGATGCACTATATATCGACCAACCTTTAGTATCTGGCACAGAAAATATTAACCCGTTTGCAGTTATCACAAACAGAGGTATTATTAACCTTTCACCTGGTTCTGATAACTGGAAGGAAGTTGTTTATGTAGCAAATAGAGTTATCAATGGTGGTACTCGTTTGGATACAAGACAATCATTACTTTGGAATAACTGGAACTGGAACTGGCAAGGTAATAGAGTTAATAATCTGAGAGTTGGACAAACACTAGCTTCAACAGATACTGGTTGGCAAAGACAGGGTAATAGAGCTACAAGAACGGTAGTAACCGATACTGTAGTGAGAGATGAAATTGTAAGAGAACAAATTGGTGATCGTGTAGTGAACGTTGCTCTTATTCCATTCATGAGATCCAGAAAGGTTTGGTTCAAGGCAGAAGGTATTGCGCCTAATGTTAGAATGTGGGCCTACTTTGATGGACAAAGAGTTGATAACTGGGTCCGTTCTGAAACATTCCAAAGAATGGCAACACAACCAAATGATTATGGTAGCAAATATAATAGTGCTACACAACACCCAGAAACACCTTCAGCACTATACAGTAATGCTCAAGGCGAAGTTGAAGGATCATTCTTTATTCCTAACTCAACTGCAAAGAGATTCAGAACTGGCCAAAGAGAATTTAAACTTATGGACATTTCTGCAAATAATAATGATGATGCAATTTCAATTGCAACTGCACAATTTACATCAACTGGTGTTTTAGAAACTCGTCAAAGGGATATTTTATCAACACGTGTTATTACTGTTGCTGGTACATCTAGAACACACACGATGCAATTTGATCCATTGGCGCAATCATTCTTTGTGGATGAAGATAATGGTATTTTCATTACTAAGATAAGGGTATTCTTCCAGAGTAAAGATGGAACAGTACCTGTATCATGCGAAATCAGACCAATGGTTAACGGACAACCTTCATCTGATACAACTGTACCAGGTACAGTAAAATTCTTACCACCATCATCTGTTAATACATCTTCAGATGCATCTGTTGGTACGGACTTTGTATTCGATGAGCCAGCATATCTGTTACCTTTCACTGAATACGCAATTATTCTAAAGGCAGAATCAACAAGATACAATGTTTATATTGCAGAAACAGAACAGTTTATTTTGAATTCAACTGCTAAAAAGGTTTCGAAACAACCTACACTTGGTTCATTATTCAAATCGCAAAATGCATCAACTTGGGAACCTGCTCAAACAAAAGATTTAATGTTCCAAATTTATAAAGCCAACTTTAGTACATCAGGTGCAACTGTTGTATTGGAAAATACTGATGTACCACAACAGTTATTAACAAGCAATCCATTTACCATTGCAGGTAGTTCAAAGGTTGTTACAGTAAATCAGGCAAACCACGGTTTCGATTCTGGAGATATTGTAACCTTTGGTGGTTTGGATTCTGCTACTAACTATGGTGGCGGTATTCTTGGAACACATATCCTAGGTAATCGTAATGTTATTACTCTTGATGAAAACAGTTTCAAGTTTAATGCCGGGGCCACAAACGGAATTAGTAATGCATTTAGTTTTGGTGGTGATAATGCTCTGGCATCTAGAAATTATATGTTTGAAACTGCAGTACCATTTATTGAAAATTTGGTTCCACAATTAACCAATTTAAATATTACTGGTAAATTCACTTCTGGTAAATCACTTGCTGGATCTGAAACTCCATACCTAAAAGATGCTACAGATATAGATTTGGATATGAGAGAAAATAATTCATTCTCTGTTGTGAAAATGGTAGCAAATAGAGGTCAAGAAGTTGCCGAAATGGGTGGTTCAAGATCTGCTACAATTACCGTTAGTTTAACCACCACTGATCCTAATGTGAGTCCAGTACTGGATATGCAAAGATCATCATTGTGGATGATTCATAATAATATTGACTATCAGGATTCCGCTGGATCACTTGGAGTATTAGCTGGTAATAGAAACCTACCAATTAACTATGCAGATGAAACAGATCCTACTGGAGGTTCACACGTTGCAAAACACATCGTACGTCCTGTAACTTTGGAAAATGCAGCAATTGGATTAAAGGTATTACTTGGTGCAAACGTACCTCAAGAAGCAGCATTTGATCTTTATTATAAAGCAGTTGAGGAAGATGTAGCTTTTGAGGACACTAATTGGGTTTATATTGCTCCAGAAACAACTTTACCTACAGATGAGAATCCAAACATCTTTAGAGAATATGAATATTTAATCGGAGGTCAAAGCGGATTAAGTAGTGCATTCACTAAATTCACTTTGAAAATTGTAATGAAATCTACTAATGCGGCCAAGGTGCCAACATTTAGAGATCTTAGAATTATTGCACTGGCGGTATAATGAGAAGATATGCAAGAGTAGAAGGTTCATCGACCCTTATAAGAGATCTTAGAAATAATGCTATTTTAAATATGGATAATACAACCATAGAAAAAGCAAAGAAGGCTAAGATGTTACGGAAAGAAAAAGAAAAAGAAATAGATGAACTGAAAAAAGATGTGCAAGATATAAAAGAAATGCTTAACCAAATAGTAGAGAGATTGTAATGGCTCGTAAAATTCTTGTAGATTTAACTAATTCACTAGGCACATTTGTTCAAAAGACAAATGCCATGTCGGATTATATTGGCGACCTAGATGATTTAAATCCTAGATTTGCTGCTAGTAATACAGATTCAAATGTAGTGAGCGTTATCAATTTCTTGGATTCACAATTACAAACAGTACTTGGAGATAGTGCTGGATTTAAATATATGAGTGTTGATAGTGCTGACTTTAATGCATTTAGATCAGAAAGTGCATATATTAACACACTGAATTTTGATAGCATATATGGTGGTGATATTCACGCTGATAGTATTACTGCAAACTTCTTAAGAGTAGATAGTGCTTATATTAAACACCTTTCGGTTGATAGTGCATATATTGATTCTGCAACGATTGTTCGGTTACGTGGTGACAGTATTAGTTATAAGTATGCAACATTTAATCAAATTGATTTAGAATCAGACAGACTAATTTTTAATGAATGGTCAATCACAGAGGAATCTGCTGATGCATCTGGACAATATTTCCCTGGACATCCAGGTAAAAGATTATTATTTAATCGTAATAATGATCCTGTTGCTTGGTTTGATTCTGCTCAACGTTTTCTAACCAGAGATATTATGCCAGTCTTCGATAGTAATCATGGCTGGAGTCATCCTACTGGGGCATATACAAGTCATACGGTTGGTGCCTCTAATAGAGAATGGCGCGCAATGTATGCTATTGATTTTATCGGTACTGCATTAAGAGCGAAATGGGCTGACTTGGCAGAAAATTATCTTTGTGATGAAGAACTTGAAGTTGGTACGGTAGTTGCAGTTGGCGGCACTAAGGAAATTACAAAGGGTGATTACCTAAATGCTCATTCTGTTATCGGAGTTGTTTCTGAAAAACCAGCCATTCTCATGAACCAAGATTTAACTGCAGGTAGCGGCGAATATGTAGTACCTGTTGCTCTTAAAGGTAGGGTTAAAGTTAAAATTTCAGGTAATGTGAAAAAAGGTGATAGACTTGTACCATCGATTGATGGTGTTGCTGTTGCAAATAATGACAAGAATGCATGGTCATTTGCAGTTTCACTTGAAGATGCAGTATTTAATACGGTAGAAGCTATTATTCTGTAAATAAGAATAAATCAACTGGTACACATAATCTAAAATTACTTGTTGGTCTGACCGAGTGATATAAAAAACTCGGAAATATAATTACTTGACCTTCTACTGGTTTGTATATTTTTGATTCAAATAATTTCCTAAATGATAAATCATAACCACGTGATGCAAAGTGTCTTGGATCATATAATACCAATTCACCATCATTACTTGTTATTAGATAAAATATAGCGGATAACCAAGATCCCGAGTGAGTATGATATTCCATACTTTCATCTTTGGAATATCTATTTACCCAAGCCTTTAGTTTATGATCATTATAATGTGATAAACCATGTCCAAGTGTTTCATTTAAATATCTGTCAAAATAATTTAATGATAATTTTTCGATACTGTCTGTTATATTTTGTAGACTTTCTTGAACCAAATCCTCGGTAACAGTAAATTCATCAATCATTACATCTGTTGGCCAACATTTGTTTATGCCTAATTCAAATGTCGTAGAACTCTTTTTCATAATATTTTCTCACATCTGGAACCATCCCTTCCATAGGGATAGGAAATTGTATATAATCAAAAAATAAATTATAAACTGCTGGATCCTCATCATATGTTTTAAAGAATGGATCATTACCTGCTAGTAACATTGGATCTCTCAACAAGGTCCAAAAATCTTCTTTAAAATCTACACTGATCCAGTATGCATAACAAAAAGCTACAAAATATGATTTTGCTGGATATAACCAATCTGGTACTTTTTCTTCAAAGTGTCTTAGTGCATCCCATTCAACGTTTTCTTCATTGTATATAAAATCTATTCTGTTTAGGTCGTCATCATGATCCTTATTTAATCTATGATATAAGTCCTGTCTGATTCGCCATTCTTGCATATTTTTTTATCGCTTTCATTAGAAAATATCTTTGAATTGAATTGTGTAGAAATGTGAATTTGCATTCCAATTTATAAACTGGTTCTGAAAATGTATATGAATCTTCTATAACATATTTCACAAAGTGGTCATAAAAATCTATATGCTTGGATTTAAAACACACATGAGGATCATCATTAAAAAATCCATGACCTTCACAACTTCCAACAGTTTCAACACCTTGACTTATTAAGTAAAGTACATGGGGCCAAATCTTCTTTTCTATATTTATTTTAAATTCTGGATGTGTAACTGGTAAAGAATATCCTGTATATTCTTCGCCTATATGAGTAAAAGGCATAATTTTATTGTGCTGTTTTTCCATAATAATCCAACAATCCTTTATATCCGTTACAAGAATTATTTAGGTCTTTTACATACCGATAATGCTCTGTTAAACAATTACCCAAATAGTTACATGATTTGCATATTGGGCTTAAATTGGTTTTTTCATCATCAGCCCATTTTAAATATTCACTATAACTATCTAGTTCTAAAAAATACTCTTTATCATTTTTATCAAATTCTAAAACACCAAATTTACCATTTGGAGTAATATAAACATGATCATCTGAAAAGGCATTATATTCATTTGATAAGGATTCTTTTATTTTAATTTCATTTATAAATTCAAATCTCTTTTTTATAGGAGAATCTAACCACTTAATTACAAAGTCTTCAAATTGTTTATGTGTCACATTATGTGCATTTGCTTGATTAATAGAGTATGGTTTTATCTCTACAGATTGAATTGATGAACACATATTTAATTCTGAGATCATACGATCAATATCCATATTAATTACTTCTGGTGATGCTAGTACTAATACAGCAATTGGTACTGGAGACATAAGCATGTTCTGAAAAACTTTATCACTTTTTTCACGTGCAGTAAAATCATATGATACAGATAGATATACATCGTTATCAAAGAATCCTTCGTGTATCATAGACATATTCGTAATAATGTTAATTTCACCATTGTAAAACTTACGAATAGAATCCTTTAATCCATAAAAATAATTTTTCTTTAACGCACCTATTTCACCACCATATAAATCAATATACTCAATTTTAGGTATCTGAGATAATAAATTTTCAAGTTTTGATAACTCTATCTTTTTCGTGTCATTTAGCTGCTCTTTCGTTAAATAACAAAAGTCACATTTAAAATTACAGAAATAAGATGGGTTAATACTGATTTTCATTTATGTATTCCGTAACTGCTATCTCTAATTTATTTGATTTAATAATATCTGGTGCTAGTTGTTTCATGTGATAACAGTGTTCTTCTACCATTCTATGTTGTTTCATATCCTTTATTGTCTTTTTACAACCATTACAGATCTGAAACATAGGACAAGTATAACAAGCTTGTTTTAGACTATTTAAATTATATTCATTTGCTAACGGTGTAAAAAACTCACCAGCCATTTCCTTATCAAAATCGATGGCCATATCCTTATCATCACCAAATGCTCCACAGGAATAATAATCACCTTCAGGTTGTATAGTCCTAATATGTGAATCACAGCCTCTTGTTTGTGGGCATATCGTAGCTTCACCACGCAGTCTTTTCATCATCTGCTGTGTGTTATGTTCCCAATCAGCTAAACCTGCTTTCCAAATATCAATATATTTTTCATATATCTTTGAAAGTCTATATGGTTCACCCTGATCACCAGAAGCCATAGCATAATTTATTTTACAGACCACATTCATCCGTTTTGCTAATTCTACCGTCTGTATTACAGTATCTTCATTTTCTTCCGTAATGACAGCAATAAATGATGGTCTGTAACCACAATATTTTAATACGGCATTTGAGCATTTCCAAAAATCTTCTTCCGTAAATACTGAGTAATCACCTTTTAATCTACCATTGCCATATTGAAAGGAAGTAGCTATTCCTACTCTATAGTGAGTAAAAATATCCATCCATTTTTTAGGGTTTTTATAAAATGGCCATAAATTAGTTGTGAGTGAAAGTGTTGCCGGATAATTATTCTTTTCTAAAAAAGAAATAAGTTCCATATAATATTTGGGATCCATCATTAAAGGATCACCACCATTTACAATGATTGTTTTAGTATGAGGGAATCTATCTAAGAATTGGTAGATTTTAAAAAGATCTAACTTTGCTGCATGATCTTCGGATATTTTAGTTGATGAACAAAATGTGCATTTAAAATTGCACAGTTCGGTAGGTTTAATAATAAGGTCCATTATGATAAAGCTGGGATAAGATATTCAAAGCTAATAACCCTTCGATCTCCACTGTGATGAGTTGCTCTATGCTGATAACACTTTTGCTGATTTAACCAAACAAAATCTCTCTTTTTTGGATATAATGTTGTTTCTTCAAAAGTGTTGGCATTTCTTACTTCAATTTTATTTCCATTTTCGGGAGTTAGATCATCCATATAAATTAAAACATTTGAATTAAATCTATCACCATCTTCAAAATCATTGTGCCAATCTGCAGATCCGGCATCTACCCCTGCCCACATACAAACATTCTTTTTTTCAAATTTATCAAATATTTTACTCACATAAAGATCAGCAAAATGTGTTTGAAGTGCACGAATTTTATTTTCAGCTTCTGGATTATTCCAAGAAACATCTTCGTCTTCACAATTTACAAACTGATACCCATAAAATTCATCAAGATTAATTGACTCATCTATAGTACCAGTAATATAACCATTAATAAAAAAATTTTCCAAATTCATACTGTATATTTTGTCCGTTTATTTCTTAATTCATTTCCTCTATTCACAACTTGTGCATTTACAACAAGTGTGAGTCTTTCTTCATTGCCGTTATATTGTGTTACTTCGTGCCAAAGAAATTGTGGTGCGATTAATAATTGGCCTCTTTTAGATTTAATCTTTTCGAGTTTAGATCCACCAAAGGCATAATTTCTTTGCCAACGAGGATCATATAATACAATTTCACCACCCTCATCCTCAGTAACATCATTAAAATATAAACAGGCAAAAGCATCATCAGAATAATGAGTATGAACACCAAGCCTATAGCCTTTTTTCATTAAATTAATTTTACAAGAATCCAATTCGACATCTAGCATTACAGCATCTGCATTTGATTCTGACATATTGTCAATATTACTATATGCTAAAGACAAAAACCCTTTTTTAATCTCTTCAATTAATTCTGCCATTTCGGGACATTCACCCTCAATAATAGCATCAATTACAATGTTTTCATTACCATCTGTATATTCACTATGATCATTATCTAATGAACTGGTGAATGCTAAATGTTGTGCGCGCAAATAATTTTCGATAATTGTAAGTTTTTCATCACCAATATCTAATTGCTTTAGGTAAATATTAGTTGGATATATCTGTTTTACTGCCATTTTCAACTCTCAATATTAGGTTTATAGTATCCATATTTATACTCACATTCAAGTACATACTCGGTATCTTCAATAGCATCGACACCTTCAAGTTCACAGATTTGTCTGTTAATATCTCTAATTTCTTCCTTTACCATATCACCATATGGTTCCATGTTGTTAATTAAAGACATATAAAGTTCATATTTTTTAGGTTCATCCTGGAATTCATAAAGTTTGCTAATCCATAAATTATACAACTCAGCACATAAATCTCTTTCTCTACCAAGTTCAACTTTTTTATTCATCAAAGTCTGTTGTAAAGTCAAAACTAGCCACCCTTCTTGTTATAGTAGTTGATTCTGCTCTGTGCCAAAAACCTCTGTGATTACTTACCATAAACAAATCTCCAGATTTTGGTTGATATGATGCAGTCTCATCTTTATTCCACTTAAAGTTAATTGAACCACCCGTTTTTTCTTTTGAATCATCAAAATAATATAAAAAGAAAATATCATAATCTTCAAACATATCGGTATGCCAACCTTGATTATCCCTATCAACTCCATCCCATACTAGAAATTTATTCCAAGTTGAATTTGGCCATTCTGGATCAATATATTTGTTTTTAATATAATAAGCAAATGTTTCCATTCTTTTTTTAAGTTTAGGATCAACGTCCTTTTCACCATTATCTCTAGTACGTTCTTCTGTATTTAATAAACGGAATTCGTCTAATTTAATTAGATCTATACCACCTGGTTCATATAATTTCACATAGCCTTTTGTGTAAATATCTTTGATATTATATGTCATGCTGCTTCTTTCATTAAACATCTAGCTACAATTTCCGATTTAATCATAAGATCATTATCGTTTAAAATATTTTCAATAACTTCAACTCTAAATAACTGAAAAGCATTTTCACCATATGGTGGGCCTTTTAGTTTTCTAATAGATCTTGGAGGTGTTTCTGGATTAAAAATATCATAAACATCATCCCAAAGATTTTTAAATTCTTCTAATTGTGTAAATACATCCCAACAAATTTTACCAAATGTTTTTGCATCAGTTTCATTTTCAATATATTGGTATATGTTTTTAAGAAACCATGGAGAAGCTTGATTCATAATCCACATTTGCATCATTTCATCTGCAGTAAATGAATAACAAGATCTGATGGTTTTAAAATATGTTCTTTTGTTTTTATAAAGACTATCCCAATTATCAATACCATCCTCATCAACAACATCAGAAAATACTTCTACTGTTTCAATATTATATTTTGCTTTATATTCTGGTGAATTCAAAACCGAATCTGGTAAAAACATATAATCGTGTCTAAAATTAGCCCACCCATCTAGATCAAAAGCAGAGAACGCTTTAAAATTCCACATTAGTTCCATTTCAGTGTAAAAATCATCTAAGATGGAACCAGGCATAGCAAGAATAAGTTCTAGAGCAGGTGCTGGATAACCTTGTTCTGAACATCTTTTTCTAATGTGTAATCCTAATTTAATTTTATCTTCACTTGATAAATCTACTCTATTGGCTATTTTCATAGCCTCATCTGATACACTCTGAATTGATACTGTCGGTAATATTGAAACAAATTCTGTTTCGCCCCACATATCAGTACCTCTGTATGATGGTGAATGTGTTTCAAATCCTTTACCTACAACATTAAACCATTCATCAATAAGTGCTATTCTTCTGTTTAAATCTTTTGATTTCATTGTAGATATATCAGTTAAATTAAAATTGTTTTCATAACCAAATCTAAATATTTCTACATCACGTTCCTTAAATACACCAAAATTAGCATCAGTTAAATATGCATCTCTATATCCGGCTTTTTTCATGGCCATTATATCACGTTTTACAATGTTAATGTCTTTTTTATAGATCTTTGTTCCAATACCGCCACCCCATTCACAGTACACACATTTATATGGACAGCCTCTTGTTGTTTCAATTACAATAAATGGTTCACATTTACTTACACGAGCATATTCTAATATTTCTGTTAAATATTCCATATGTTCTTCATATACAGAATATATTTCTTCACTAATATTATGCACACGACCTTTATTGGATCTTAATTCCCATGCAATTTCTGTAGCAATAGGTTTACCATTATTTTCAATAAATGAATTGATGAAATCTTCTATAAAAATTTCCCCTGGTTTTGTTGGCTGACAAATAAAATCATAATGATTTCTACTTACAAGAAATTCTGGTTCATTTGTGCCAATATGTGGACCACCTAGAATACAAATTTTTTCTGGCCATGTTTCCTTAATAAATTTTGCCAACTGATCACAAATAGAATAATTCCATGCATATGAACTAAACATAAACACATCTGCATGATCAATACCTTCAAGACAATTTTCAAATGAAGTATATAGATTCCATTTGTAAGGTGCAGGTAACCATTTAACCCTATCTGCATATTTGCCATAGTGATTATAGTAACTCTGACACATAAGGTATGTCATGTTATTAGCTAGAGACCAATCAGCGTGCGGCGGATTGATGAATGCTATCGATATATTTGAAAGTTTCTTTAAAGACACAATCGTCAATATCCTCTACAATTTTTGAATAATTTGCTTTTACAAAACAAGTTAATGGACATCTCTTATAAAATTCACATTCAAAGCAATTATATTTATCTAAAAAATTAATAACCACATCTTCGGTTTTACTAGCATTATCATTCACAAATAAACTGCTAGAACATCCTGGTGGAATAGTCCCATCTTTTAATATAGTTAAATTATTACCTCTAGTGCACGTCATTTTATTTTGTTCTTTTTGATTCACAAAATGATCTACATTTAAACACTTTGGATACTTTGTAACCAACAGTTTATAAAATTCTAATAATTCAGATTCCTTCGGCATTAATTTTTCTGAATCATCAATTGCTGGAATAAAAGAATCCCAGTCAATTAAAAAATTATCATATAGATAATCAAAGTATGCATCTCCATTTAATACAGCATGTATATTCTGCTTTGTCATTTGCATAGAAATCATACTTATATTGTCTTTAAACAATTCAACATTGCGAATAAAAGTTTTTCTCTGATTGGTGTTAAATCTTCCCACCGGATCATATGATACAGATAAACTATATTTGTTTTTATTTAAAAAGTGGATTACAGTACTGGTATTATCAAATACTAAATTACTTACAAAATTTATAACTACATTCTTATCTTTATCAGTAATACCAGATTTTACACTATTTGCGAATTCATCATAATAATCTAAAAATCTATTATCAGTCCATCTATCTTGAAATAATTCACCACCCATTAAATGAATTTTAAAATATTTTGATCTACTGTTATTATTAATCCACTCAATAACTGCAGGTGCTTTTTCCAATATCTCTTTGCGCGATGCACCAGAAATATCATCGTGTATTTGTGGACAGAAAATGCAGTTGAGATTACAGTGGTCAAATAGACAAATTACTATTTCAGCATAATCAATGACCTTTTGGTCTATCAAATCATATATGGACATAATTTATTTTAGAGTGTATTTCCTAATAAAGGTTGAATTAGTTCTTTTTTGTAGTAGTTCGGTAATTAACCAATTGTTTATGGTTTCAAAATCAATGGCAAAGAAACTGCCTGCTGCATGATGAAATGTAGATTCAGTATTAATTATACTATCTAGCATTTCATCAGTAAATGTGTCTGAGGTGATACACGGTAAAAAGTCTAATTTACCAATATCACTTTTTATCATTTCGTAGACTTTTTCTTCAGTCCATGTTTGTCCAGCGAGGTTTGCAAACTCTTTAAAGTCATCAATAATTTCATCCGTAAAATTATCAAATTTTACATTATTTTTTGTGGATGAATCAGAAGTCATAAATGGTGATTTCCAGTATGCAACTGATGTAAATAACTGAACAAATTTATTGGTGGAACCTAATATATCTGGAAGAGTTATAACTGATTTTTTCTGAATATTAATTCTAGAAAGAAATCTGTCCGTCATGATATGAGTCCAAAAGATTTCTTTTAATTCATGTAGATATTTTTCCAGATCTTTTTTAATTAAAGGTTTTAAAGTTGTTTTTAATTCTTCTTTACAACTACCATCAGCTAAATAACTTGCTAATAGATGCTCAACACTCATTTTATTACGGTGTGCATTCATAAATTCCGTGATATCTGATTGATCTGGTATATCAACTGCAAGATAATAATCAGATAAATTTGATATATTAAAGAGTGTTTCATTAGTATCCAAACCACTATTTGATGAATATGCGGATCTATAAAATGTTTTATATCTGAATACATTAAATTTAATTAAATTTTCTATATCAGTTTGTGTTGTATTTTTTAGAATTATTTTATACCACGCAACCATAATATGCATAAATGATTCACTATCAGCATATATCATAACAGGTAATCCAGTAGATTCACTGTGAGTAATAAGTGACTTAACCATTGCTAGAAGATCAAGCCATCTAGTTGAAAACAGTTCAGAAATACTAGTTGAATATGCTATTAATTTTCCACTTAATATTCCATCTAATTCACTATGGATGGGGAACCCATCAGTGGCTGATATGACAACTCTATCAACATTTAAGTCAATAAGTTTATCTGATGTTATATAAACTTTACTTGCTAGATGAAACATCTATTAACTCCTGAATGGTATTATTTCGAGCTGTAATGTAATCACCAACATTCATGATTCCTTCACTAATTGAATAGGTTAACATGAACATAGGATTATTTTCATTGGCCCAAAATGAAAATAAATTATTACCTTTAAACATATAATTTTCAAAATAACTTGAATAATATTTTAATTCTGATTGATCTATTTTTTCAAAAATTCTATATACTTCAGGGTTATCTAATAAACTTACAAAATTAATACCCGTTGTGTCAGTGGTATTATCTTCTGGAAATTGTTTAATCCATTCTTTTGCACCGTCATCATTAATAGTGTACATATTGAAAAGAGTTAAACTTTTTAATTTTTCAGACCAGATTTTTAAATCATCTTTTACTTCTTCAATAATATCTCCATCAACCTTAGGATCAATTCCTGCGTATTGTAATAATAAATCAATAGTGCCTCTCTCGAGACTAGGTATCTTTACAATTACACTAGTTTTTAAATATTCTTTAAATAACTCATCAAATGTTTCAATTGAATTAAACTTTACATCACATGGGATTTCTAAATTGCTCAAATAAATTAATAATTTTTCACCCTTTAATGTTGAATTTTCATAATCAATTAGATAAGTTGTTTCTTTATTTTCAAAATAATGTTTTAAATCATCAATGGCAATTGGTGCCGTAGTTTCAATCACATTCATTATCTTCTTCCTCGACTCCCATGACAGCTAGAATGGCAACTAGAATGACATATGTTAATTTGAATTGTTTGAGTATTATTGCGCGCTGCTAAAAATGCACTCTGCAGCCCAGTATAAAATGCATCCATATCTGTTCTGGATATAATGTATCCAGTTGCAATTGTATTTGATCCAGCAATACTGCTTAAGGACTGACGATATGAGGTGTTCATATATGCCAGTCTTGTTTGATCATATTTAACACCAGGACTGCTGTAACTTCCTCTGTTACCACCACCTCCGGTAACATTTAATATTGCTCTCATATTTCTGATATTTGTATATCTATTTGTTTCTGCTAATAGAGAATTATATACTGGAGATGCTTGAATAAGTGCACCAGTTACACCAAGTTGACCTGCGTTTAAACCTTGTAAAGTAATTGACTGAGTTGTTGTACCAGCAAAATAACCTGAAGACATTTGTGAAAATGGTTTGGAATTAGTGCCCCAAACCGGAATTTGAGCATCTGCAGTAGTTGTAACAAAGTCTTCAAATCTGTCAACTATGTCTTGAGTATTAATAGGATCATTTAATGTAGCCATTTATTTCTCTATCCAATTCTTGCAATAATAATTTTGGTGCCGGGCAAATATTTTCTTCCCATTCAAGTTGATGACAATCCCCTGTACAGTATTTATACACATTGCAATCAAAACAACGCGGATCTCTCTGTAATTCCGACATAATAATTCCACATCGTTTTTGTGATTTAATCACTGTTGCTGGATCATCATCCAAAGTTGCATAATATTCTTCCGGTGCAGCATTAGGGCAACCTGCAATACTACCATCGGCATTTATGGTAAATAATTTTTGTTCACAGTCTCTACAAAAAGTTCCTGCTTTATTAAATCCATTTTCAAATTTTGTATATACACTTTCCATAAATTCGTTATCGAACCAATGTCTTGCATCATACTCTTTTATTTGATGGTGCATTTTTAGAAACCACTCTTGCATTTCTAAATTTGTTGGAAAGACAAATAAATTCTTTTTTGCATAACCGTTTGAAGTCACACGTTCAATTGCAACTTCTTGCACACCTAATTTCTTTAGATATCTCATAAGGTCAATGGGTTCGATTGCCACTGTATCACGTGTAAGTGATACAAATAATTTTATTGTATAACCCCTATCCAATAAAAGAGCTATATTATCTTCAAATAATTTTTCTTGTTTATCATTTTCAAATCTTATATTTGGGTCCCAAGATGTTCCTATTCTTTTATTTAGAACTATGTCCATAAATTCTAATTTTTCATCCGTAAGTTTATGAACCAAATTTGTTGTGATACCATATGTGGCACCAGGCCATTTATCCTTTGTTAAATCATAGAAGCGCCACATATCAGAAACTGGAGCAAGAAATGGTTCACCACCATGATATTCAAAATGTGCAGTTGCAGATGGTTGGTAATCCTTAACACCATTTACCCACTTTGCAACCTTTTCAGGTTGAAAATATATTTTTTTACCATTTTTACCAGATGTGAAACAGTGTGCACAATTTAGGTTACACGTTTCGGTCGTTTTGATGTAGAACATTAAATCATCTAGTAACATTCTCATATCCTATTGATAACATTATAGAATCAAATTCATTTGTTGCTTTATGTGGTGTGTTTGCTGTGATAAGAATATCTTCACCTTCTTTTATTTCTATTCTTTTTCCTTCTACTTCCATAGTTTTTGTTCCGTATATACACTTAATACGTACATCATAAGGATCCTCGTGTACGGGAAAGGATGGGGCACCAGCAGGTGAAATAAAACAGTGAACTGTACAAGATGGCCAGTCTGTAAAATGTGATTCCAGACCTTCAACTTTCACAGTCTTTTTCTTTTCTGCAATGAGATAGTTTATGGCTGGAAAATATATTTCCTTATCCAAGCCATCTTCACCAATCACACAAGCCTTATTGCCAAAATTTATAAATGATATATCCATAATTATATCTATATTATATTACATTATGTGGTTTATGTAAACACATTTTTTTATAAATAAGAACTATAGATAATTGTCGAGTTACTTAGTATCGAGTGGGTCATGGCCGAATACGAAAAATTTACCTTTGATCAAGGTTCCGATATTGCTGTTGAACTAGAGTTAGTAGACATCAACGGTAATTACAAAAATCTAACAAATTATTCTGCAGCTGCACAGATGAAGAAAAACTTCAATAGTGATTCAGCAGACACTACTACTTTTGCAGTTGCCATAACAGATCCGACTAGAGGTTACCTCACACTCACACTAACAAATGCTCAGACATCTGCTCTCAAAGTGGGTTCTTACGTTTATGATGTAGAAATATCTTATGATGATAGTTCTAATAATACAATCATTGAGCGGATACTTGAAGGTAAAATAAGAGTTAACCCTAATGTTACGGATATCTAAATGGCAGCTCAACAAACACTAGTACGAAAAATTACCGTAGGAACACCAGTTCGAAGAGTGACTGGTGCACAGGCCCAAAGGCTTGATGATTTACTTGATGTTGAAATACGAGATGTTCTTGGTGCAGATGCTTTAATTTACGAAGCATCAACCGGACTTTGGAAAAATGAATCGTCTATAGGTGGTGGTACCTTCTAATGGCTATTCTAGTCCACAAACAGTCCGGTACCACCAGTATTATTACAGCTGATGATAATATTCTTGTCAGTGGTGAACTTGGTTATAGTTATGCTACTGCCGATTCCGATGGTGGTGATAGGCTCTTTATAGGTGCCGGCGGTAATAAATCTAATGGTTATGCAAATGAAGTACACATCATTGGTGGTCAATATTATATTGATATGCTTGACCACCCAAAAGGTGTTGTTACCCCAAATAGTGCTATTATTACAGATGCACAGGGTAAAATTGATACATTAACAATTGACAATCTTACTTTCGATGGTAATCAAATTTCTGCTACTAATACAAGTGGCAGTATTATTCTACGTCCAAATGATCCTAATGGATATGTTGACGTAACATCAACACTTATTAAAAATGTAGTCGATCCTGTTGATGCGCAAGATGCAGCAACTAAGGCTTATGTTGATGCAAAAAGTTCGATAGATGTAGATGCTGATGTTGTAATATCGGGCACTGGTATTTTAACACTTGGTGAAAGATTAGAACTTAAAGGTGGTTTTAATCTTAATACAACTTTACAAGATTTAGCCACTGGCACTAGAGTATTTGTTCATCTTGATTCAGATGTCACTGGTCTTAATTCAATTGCAATTGGTAATGTAAAAATTGAGGGTAATACACTTAGTACTACAGCAGGTGGTGATCTTATTATTGATCCTACACCTGCAGGTAATGCTGGCAAAGTTGTTATTAAAGGTGATTTCCAAGTTGATGGAACTACAACAACCATAAATTCCACAACGATCAATGTCGATGATAAAAATATAACTCTTGCAGACGGTGCTCCAAATGCAGCTGCTGCAGATTCAGCAGGTATTCATGTTGATGGTGCAAATGCTGATTTTTATTATAATGCATCAGATGACGGTTGGCATTCCAATAAAGATTTTTATGCACCAAATGTTAATACCAGTGGTAATATCACATCACAAACTCTTACTGGTGTTTATGTTGGATTTGATTCCGACTTTGCTCAGAAAACAACAGATGATTTAACCGAAGGATCAAATTTATATTATACAACTGCTCGTGCTGATAGTGATGCAAGATATGCTCTAAGTGCATCGTACGAAGGACATGGATCATTTAGTTATGATCCAGTTACTGGCAACTTCCATATGGTTGGTACGAGTGCAGCAGAAATACGTAGTGAATTTTCTGCATCTGGTGATTTAACATATGATTCTGCTACTGGTACATTTAGTATTGATGTAGAACAGGTTTATTCAAAAGCAAATTTCGATTCCGATCTTGCTGATGCAAATACTGATGGTTTACCAGAAGGCACAACTAATTTATATTATACATCCACTCGTGCAGATTCGGATTTTGATAATAGACTTGCTACAAAAACATCTGATAATTTAACAGAAGGTTCAACAAATCTTTACTTTACTGGCGAAAGAGTGGATGATAGAGTATATCAGCTACTTCATGCTGGTGAAGGTATTGATCTGAATTATACAGATCTAACTGATCAGTTAACTATTTCTGTTGAACTAGCATCAACACATAATCCAGGTGCGGCAACTTTTGATTCACAAGATTTTATAGTAACAGCGGGTAATGTTGAAATTAACACAATTGATTGTGGAACTTATTGATATAAATAACACTAAGATTTTTATCTTAGCTTAATCCTTATTAGGAAAGAACATGGCGACTACACCAAAAGTACTCCTTAAACGATCTTCCGTTATAGGTAGAGTCCCATCAGCAGGTGATTTGGAATATGGCGAACTCGCCATTAACTTTGCAGATGGTAAAATTTACTATAAGGATGCCAGTAATTCTATCAATGCTTTTGTGGACTCCGCAAGAGTTCAAGCAATTGCAAATGCAGTTGAAGCTACTGCACAAGCTCAATTAGATTCCAGTGAAGTTACAGCACTCATTGATTCTGCTTATGTCCAAGCAAGACAAGATTATGATTGGAATTCATTAGAGAATATCCCATCGTATGTTATAAGTTTGGACTCTGCAGAAATTGCCAGACTGACTTTAGATTCTGCTGAAATAACTTCACTTATAGATTCTTCTCACGTAAGAACAAGACAAGATTATGCATATTCCTCATTAACAGGAACTCCTTATATCCCATCATTGGGTAATGATTATGTTGATTCTGCATACGTAACTAGTTTACCTGTATCAACATTTACAAATGATGCAAATTATTTGGATTCAAGCACAGTTACCGGTGTAATTGATGCAGTATACATTACTGGCCTTATTGATACCACTTATTTAGATTCAGCAGAAACTATTGCTCTTATAGATTCTTCATATATTCGAGCAAAAATTGATAAAGCATTCATTGATGGTTTAAATATTGATGCTGATACAGTAGATGGTCAAGATGGTTCTTGGTATTTAGATTGGACAAATACAACTAATAAACCTGTCATTTTAGATATTGTTGACGTTCAGAGTATTATTGATTCAGATCACGTTCAAGCAAGAATAGATCAAGCTTATATTAGTAGTTTAAATCCTGATGCAGATACCGTAGATGGTTATCATGCACAAGCATTTTTTGATGCAATTGATTCTGCAGTTAATGCTTTAGTTGATGGTGCTCCAGGCGCTCTTGATACACTTAATGAATTGGCACAAGCACTAAACGATGATTCAAATGCATATAATAATCTACTTGCTCTTATTGCTGCACAGTTAGATTCTGCTGAAGCTATTGCACTAATCGACAGTGCCTATATAAGAGCAAGACAAGATTATGCATATTCTTCTCTTACAGGTGTTCCAGATATCCCAGCAATTGTTCTTGCGAATTCAGTTGATTCTGGTGAGGTTATTAACCTTATTGATTCTACATATGTTCAAGCTAGACAAATAAATTATACAGGTTTTGATTCAGACTTTGCTACAAAATCTACAAGTGATCTAACAGAAGGCACAAACCTTTATTATACAAAGGCAAGAGCAGATTCAGATATTGCAACATCATTAAATGATTCTGGTAATACTGTTAATATTACAATCAATAACACTATTACAGATACAGTTGATTCTGCCTATGTTCTTGCTCGAATAGCAGAAGCACCATTCCTTGATTCGGCCGATGCAATTGCGCTTATTGATTCTGCTTATATTCTTGCCAGATCACCGGCTGGGATTGATTCGGCTCTAGTAGTTCAAATTATTGATTCAGCGTATGTCGCAGCAAGGACAAGTGCTGGTACAGACTCCGCAACCGTTGTTACAATTATTAACGATACTGTTGATTCAGCCTATATCTCTGCTCTTGGATTTGGTACCGGTGGAGGTACTGTTGATTCAGCAGCAATCATTGCATTGGTTGATTCTGCATATATTCAGGCTAGACAAACTGATGTTTACCGTGATTCTGGTTTCGTTACTGCTCTTGTTGATTCGGCATATATTCAACTCCGCGACCGGTTTCAAGATTCGTCTGGTATTCTTGCAATTGTAGATAGTGCATATGTTCAAGCAAGGGCAAGTACTGGTACGGATTCTGCAACTGTAATATCATTAATTGAATCTGCTAATGATTCTGATAGAACTAATAGAATAACTGCTAGAGTTCATAGAATTACTTCATTATCTGAACTTAGTACTCTTGCTACACACACTGGACTAGGTGTTCCAAACGGAACAGCAAAAGTTGGTGATATTGCTTATAATTTAAATCCTTTTGATGGATATGTACTTACAGACATTGCGGCTACAGCCGCATATCAAAATAGTGGATTTCATGTACAAACCGGTAACGGTACTGTTACAAGGATGGATTTTGATGTAGTTCCATCAGGTCAACTTCCTTCTGATAACTTTGCGATTGGTAGCACAATTGCCCAAAACTCTGGTGGCGGAGATGTGAGAACTGTAACTGCAGTGTCAGATACTGGCGGCAATTACAGCAAAGGATATTTAGACTTTACGCCGAGTGATCAAGGTTATGCTCCTGGGTGGGACAATAAAGATGTATGGGTTTCAACTGCAAACCAAAGCACATGGAAAACCTTTGGAATTGATTCTGCTGATATTATTAACTTAATTGATTCTGCATATATCCAGGCAAGACAGACATCAGGTGGTGGTGGAACCGTCGATTCCGCATATGTCCTTTCGGTTGTTGATTCTGCTGCAGTACCATTCAGTCAAACATTCTATCACTTTACTGCAGACTCAGGACAACTTACGTTTAGTGGTTTTGATGACGATTCCGATACCTTGGCATATACTGCTGGTGCTCTTGCAGTTTATCTCAATGGTATTCTTCTTGTTGATTCAATTGATTATACGGCAAGTGATGGTACATCAATTATACTTCTAGATTCTGCCGTATTGGGTGATGTCCTTTCAATTCTTAAATTTGGTGGTAATTCTGTAGGTGTTGATTCTGCCGCCGTAATTAACTTAATTGATTCAGATTATGTTAGACTTCAAACTCGTATCGGTGATAGTGATATCGACTTTGGGTCAAATAAGATTCTTTATTCAAATGTGTATTCTACCGAAGGTGATCTTCCTTCTGCTTCTAATTATCATGGTATGTTTGCTCATGTTCATGGTACTGGCGCAGGTTACTTTGCACATGCTGGCAACTGGGTAAAACTAGCTAATTATGCTGACATAAATCCATATAGCGATGCACATGTAACAACGCTTGTTGATAGTGCTTACATCGCATTGAGAGATAGATTCCAAGATTCTGCTGGTATCAGTGCTATTGTTGATAGTGCATATGTACAAGCTAGACAAACATCTGGTGGTGGCGGAACAGTCGATAGTGCAGACATTATAGCGATTGTTGATAGTGCATATGTCCAATTAAGACAATCAACTGTTGGCGGTGGTGGCGGTGGTACAGACTCTGCCTCTGTTATTACTCTTATTAATGCCACAGTTGATTCGGATTATATTGGAACGAAGGTTGACTTTACACGAGGTGAGTTTGTAAATGAAAAATCTCAATTTACTGCAACAGCAGCACAGACTATATTTAATCACAGTTCAATTGATCCTACTCATCTTGATGTATACCTTAATGGTATCTTGCAAGTGGTCAATGATGATTACACTGCCACTTCATCCGCAGTCACCTTCACCTCAGGAGTCGACAGTGGATACAGTGTCACGATTGTCGAAAAACGTGGACGTGTCCTTACCCAACGAGGATTAGTAGAAAGCAAATATTACTTTACGACACCAACACCAATTACATCAATTACTGGAACTGACGATAATAGTAATACATTAGATTATTCTAGTGGATTCCTTGATGTATATCTTAATGGTATTCTGCTTAAGGATTCGGATGACTATTCTACCAATGCTGGTACCACAGTTACTCTTGTATCTGCTACAGATTCAAATGATCTAGTTACTCTGATCAATCGTAAAGGTGTTGTTGTAACACCAAATGTGAAGAATTATGAATTCACTGCAACGGCTGGTCAGACAACATTTAGTGGTGCTGATATCAATGGTAATACACTAGCTTATGTACCGGGTGCAGCACAAGTATTCCTTAACGGTATTCTTATTCGCAATGTTGATTACACTGGAATTACAGGTACATCAATTGTTCTTGTAGACTCTGCATCACTCAATGATGAATTGGTTGTATCTGCATTCAGTAATCCTGGCCAGAATATGGATCTATACAAGTTTACTGCAGATTCCGGTCAAACAATCTTTAGTGGTAATGATTTAACAGGCGCATCACTTGCATATCAGCCCGGTAACATTCAAGTCTTTATGAATGGTTTATTACTGAATGATTCAGATGATTATAGTGCATCTAATGGTATGTCGATTGTCCTTACATCTGGCGCTGATCTCAGTGATGAAATTAAGATTGCATCATTTGTATCAAATGCAGATGTAATTAGAACAAATGCATGGACTGCACCAAGTGGAACACCAGTTACTGCAACTGCGGGTGATAAGTTATTCATCGATGTTTCATCGTCTGCAAAGACTGTGACACTTCCATCATCTGCAAGTATGGGTGATGAAATTAGAATCATCGATATAACAGGAAATGCAGCAACAAATAATATTACTGTTGGAAGAAATGGCCATAAAATTCAAGGTTCTGCAACAGATTTAACAATTAACATCAACAGAGCTGGTATTGGTTTGGTATATTACAATGCAGCACAAGGTTGGGTACTGATAGAGAACTAATATGACATTATTAACAGATATCAAAAGTAGTGTAATATCAGCAGCAGGTGCTGGATTAACGGTATATGCAACAAAAGAAGATCTACCAACAAGTGGATTAACTTCTGGTGATCAGGCTTATGTGACTGCTAACTCTCGTCTGTATGTTTCAAACGGTTCCGGTTGGTATAACGTTGCACTAATCAATGCTACTCCATCTTTGTCAATTGATCCTACAGGTACTATCGTTCTTTCTGTTACTGGTGAAACAACCACTATTACACTGACGGCAACAGATTCTGATAATGCTGTCGATGGAATATCGTTTAGTGTTGATTCTGATGGAAGTTTTGCTGGTCTAGGAACGATTAGTCAAGATAGTTCAGTGTTCACAATCACGCCATTGAGTGAAGATTCTGCTACGACTACATCAGCAACATTAACCTTTAAGGCATCTGATGGAATCAGTTTTGGTTCTGGTGATAGAACTCTTACACTGAGTTTCAAAGTAGAAAATTCAAATTATACTACATTACTTTTCAAAAATGAAGAAACATCCGATAATCAGGTTGATGCTTCGACTAATGCATTTACTATTACCGAAAATGGTAACGTAACCTCAACTGCGTTTTCGCCATATCATCCTGGTGGTTATTCTGCAGAGTTTGTAAGTGGTATTAACTATATACATGTTGACAATGATGTTAGTTCTGTTCAGTGGATGTATAATGGTTCTACAGCCGAAGGAACCTTTGAAGCTTGGATATACCAAAAAGCACAAGGCACAGGAAATGTTGCTTATACATTCCCATCTATTTTAGGAAATGGTGCTACATATTTTAATTTTGGTGTTGATAATGCACAACTTAAATTTTATTATTGGGTAGGCAGTGCAGTTACCGCCGCCCCATCAGGTGCTACAATATCGTTGAATAAATGGCACCATGTGGCGATATCAAATGACAGTTCAAATAATTTTAGAATATTTTTAGATGGTGTTTTGGTACATACGATTACAAGTTGGCCAGGAATTACATGGTCGGCCGCTTCGGGTGGCGATGACATTTATATAGGTATTGAAGGTGCGAATAATGCCACTTCATCATTTACTGGTTTTATACGAGATGCGCGTATGTTGCAAGGAACATGCCTTTATACATCAACATTTACACCACCAAATCAACCATTAACAGCAATTACAAATACTGAATGGCTGTTTTGTCATGCTCCTTATATCAAAGATGGTTCTACAAACAATGTTGTTGTTACAGATAACTATGGCGTTGCAACGGCTAGATTTGGTCCTTATGATTATCTCGGTTATACAAAAGCAGATCATGGTGGTTCAGTGTACTTCGATGGAACAGGTGATTGGTTGACAATCTCTAATTCTAGTGAACAAATGGTGCCAGAAGCTGGTGACTTTACAGTAGAATTTTGGTTTTATACTGCCAATGCTAGTACTCGACAAGATCCATATTCAAGTCATACAGCATCAACTGGGTGGGCAGTGTCATTTAGTCTTACTACTGCGGGTGATATTACACCTTATTATGGTAATTCAACTCCGAACCAAACCGCTGGCGGACAATTTAAAGCAAATGTTTGGAACCATTTTGCTATGGCTAAAAGTGGAACAACTTTAAAAATGTTCATGAATGGTAAAACTATTCTTACAGACACTAACGATACAAGAGATTATAGTGGTACAAGTGATCTTTATATTGGCGCTGCAGGTAATCAAACTTATCCATACACAGGATGGATAAGTGATGCAAGATTTGTAAAAGGAACCGCAGTTTACACTTCTGATTTTACACCGCCGACTCAGCCTTTAACTGCGATTACAAATACTCAATTGCTTACTTGTACAAATAAGAATGATATTTGGGATGCTTCTGCTTCGCCGCTGGGATTAATTACAGTCGGCGGTACTGCTGCAGCATCAAATACTCAAAGAAAATTCACTAGCAGTTCTGCTATTGCTTATGACGGAAATAGTGATTACTTACAGATTCCTGCTAACGATTTCTTCAATTTTGGTACTGATGATTTTACTATGGAGACATGGGTTTATGCAGTGGCAACTAGTAATAATTATCCAGCATTTATGAGTAGTATAACTGGTTGGAGTGCTGGTGCTAATGGTCACCGATTTGATAATACTGGATATGCTAATAAATTTGCATTTTATGTAAATGGTTTTGGTGGTAGATCAAGTGGAAACCCAT
>Ga0233432_10001249_pt1 | contig 24686 bp, 21 predicted proteins | sample SI_122_August201_6_FD_179870 | JGI IMG/M metagenome (GOLD analysis project Ga0233432, IMG submission 179870) | Seawater microbial communities from Saanich Inlet, British Columbia, Canada - SI_122_August2016_10_MG | ecosystem: Environmental > Aquatic > Marine > Inlet | place: Canada: British... | reverse complement strand
AACCCCTTCGACGAGAACCTCTAGAATGATGCGAATCGCTTTTACAGCATCATCATTACCTGGAATTGGATAATCGACCAATGATGGGTCAGAGTTCGTATCGACCAACGCAGCAACCGGGATCTTGCAGCGCTTAGCTTCCCCGATCGCGATATCTTCGTACTTCACGTCCACGACGATCATCGCAGCCGGCGGCTTCTCCATCTTTACGATGCCTTCGAAATTACGATTCATGCGTTCCATCTCCCGACGGATAGCGGAACCTTCCTTCTTAGGCAGCTTAGACAAGCTGCCATCCGCTTCCATCGACTGGTACTTTTTGTACTTAGCGATACTGCGGGTGATGGTTTGCCAATTCGTCAACGTTCCACCTAACCAACGGCTAGCGCAGAAAGGCATACCACACTCGGCAGCCGCTTCTCGGATTACTTCTTGCGCTTGACGCTTCGTTCCTACGAACAGAATTTCGCCACCCTTAGCAGCTGTTTCTTCGACAAACTCATGAGCCGCTTTCAAGCCAGAGTAACTCTTCGAAAGATCTATGATCGAGATACCTTGACGGTGATCGAACACGAAGCTCTTCGACTTAGGATTCCAGCGCTTGACCTGGTGTCCAAAGTGGACTCCAGCATCGAGAAGATCAGTCAGTTCTACATTCATATGCATGTACGTCAAGACGCTCACCTGAGCGCAGGCATTCTCATGCCTTGGACGTTAATTTCTAAGTTGACGATTTAGGTTCAGTTTTTGAAAAAGCGACAAACGTAGGCCCCTCCCTCCTCTTGGCAAGCGGTATTTATCACAATTTCCCTTTTTCCCCCCAAAAGGCATTGACAATCCAATTCTATTCCCGCTTTTTCGCCACTCTTCGATCAACCAGAGCGAAGAAATTACATTTTTCACCTGTGTTGCAGGGTGGAGCAGTCTGGTAGCTCGTCAGGCTCATAACCTGAAGGTCCTTGGTTCAAATCCAAGCCCTGCACCCATGAAGGCCGATTTCCGAAAGGAAGTCGGCCTTCTCCATATCCAGCCCTCATTTCACAAACTCTAAGAATAATATTCCATGTAAACGTGAAATCTAGCTCTGGAGCGACGCGAGAGGCCATCAATATTCTAGCAGTCGAAGGTTCGACGAACCGAAACAGCGACATTATTAAACGCATCCCTATTGACAGTTGAAAACCGGATCCATTTCTTTCTCGGCTCAACTTCTTTTTTTTACCATTCGATGAAAAAACTCCTAGCAGCCAATCGCAGCGAAATCGCAGTACGCATTTTTCGTAGCGCCACCGAACTGGGCTACCGAACTGTAGCAATTTACGCCAACGAAGATCGATTCGGCGTTCACCGTTTCAAGGCTGACGAAGCCTACCTCATAGGCCAAGGAAGTGGCCCCGTCGCAGCTTACTTGGATATCCCTGGAATCATCGATTTGGCGAAACGAAAGGAAGTTGACCTCATCCATCCGGGATACGGCTTTCTTTCCGAAAACGCAGACTTCGCTCGCACATGCGAAGCCAATGGAATAACCTTCATTGGCCCCAGTGCCGACCTTCTCGGGCGAATGGGTGACAAAATCGAGGCACGCAAGATAGCCGATGAGGCCAAAGTTCCAACCCTCCCCGGCACATCCTCCCCCGTCACGGATTTCGACAAAGCAGTCAAACTTGCGAAGAAAATAGGCTTTCCTCTAATCATTAAAGCAGCTTTCGGCGGAGGAGGTCGTGGCATGCGGATCGTAAAGGACCCGAAAGACCTCAAGCCGCTTCTCGAAGAAGCCCAGGGTGAAGCCGAAAGAGCATTTGGCAATTCCGCCGTATTCCTCGAACGCTACATCGGACGGGCCAAGCATATTGAAGTTCAAATCCTCGGCGACAAGCAAGGCAACGTAGTCCATCTACACGAGCGCGATTGCTCCGTACAGCGTCGCCATCAAAAAGTTGTCGAAGTCGCCCCATCTATAGGCCTACCCGATTCCGTCCGCCATGAATTGTGCGAGGCAGCAGTGAAAATCGCCAAATCGATTGGCTACTACAGCGCGGGAACGGTCGAATTTCTTCTCGATCTAGATTCACACGAATGGTTCTTCATCGAAATGAATCCTCGTATTCAAGTCGAGCATACCGTAACCGAAGTAATCACCGGAATCGACATCGTTCGCAGCCAAGCTCTTATAGCTCAAGGATACTCGCTTTTCAGCGATGAAGTCGGCGTCCCAGAACAATCTGAAATACCGCGACACGGCTATGCTATCCAAGCCCGAATAACAACCGAAGATCCCGAACAAAACTTCGCCCCGGACTACGGCAAAATCGTCAACTACCGAAGCGCAGCTGGTTTCGGTATTCGACTGGACGGAGCAATGGGCGATACCGGTGCCGTTATCACGCCATTCTACGATTCGCTTCTAGTCAAACTCACAGCGTCTGCGGGAAGTTTCGACCTGGCAATCCAACGCATGGACCGAGCACTTCGCGAAATGCGTATCCGAGGCGTAAAGACGAATATTCCTTTTATTGAGAACGTAATCCACCACAAGATTTTCCAAAAAGGTGACGCGACAACCACTCTGATTGACACAACCCCTGAGCTCTTTAAATTCAAGAGTCGTCATGACCGGGCTACCAAACTCCTCAAACTGCTTGGTGAAACCATCGTAAATGGCAACCCCCAGGTTAAGAATCGCGCTATGCCCAAAATGGACCTGCCGGTTATCGCTCCTTCTTACGATCCGAAGGCGCCAAAGCCTAAAGGTACTCGAGACTATCTGTTAGAAAACGGTCCCGAGAAATTCAGCGAATGGACGCGTAAGCAAAAGCGGCTCCTAGTAACGGATACAACATTACGCGACGCACATCAATCGCTCCTCGCCGCACGCATGCGAACCTACGACATGCTGCGAGTCGCCGATAGCATAGCCCAACGAGCCCACAATCTTTACAGTCTCGAATGCTGGGGAGGAGCCACATTCGACACCTGCATGCGCTTTCTGCACGAGGACCCCTTTCAGCGCCTCCGCGATCTGAGGGAAAAAATCCCGAACGTTTGCTTCCAGATGCTTTTGCGAGGAGCCAACGGCGTTGGTTACTCCAACTACCCAGACAACGTGATCCGCGACTTCATAATCCACTCCGCTGATGCTGGAATGGATATCTTTAGAGTATTCGATTCGCTCAATTACCTGCCAAACCTCAAAGTAGCCATGAAGGCCATCCGCAAAGACACTCAGTCGGTTTGCGAGGCTACGGTTTGCTATACAGGAGATATTCTAGACTCGACTCGCGACAAGTATTCACTGGAATACTACGTGAATTTCGCCAAAGAACTAGAGAAGATGGGCGCTCACACACTTGCGCTTAAAGACATGTCCGGCTTATGCCACCCGCGAGCGGCATACAAATTAATCAAAGCGCTTCGCTCCGAGATTTCCATACCCGTACATTTTCATACCCACGATTCGAGCGGCATCGCAGCAGCATCGATAGTCAAAGCAGCCGAGGCAGGGGTCGATATAGTAGACCTTTCAATATCGTCGCTGTCTGGGCTCACGGCGCAGCCAAATCTAAATTCGATCGTCAAAGCATTTGCTGGAGACAGACGAGATACGCAACTCGATCAAACTTATCTAGACGAACTGTCAATTTACTGGGAAGCGGTACGCCAATTCTACGAACCTTTCGACACGAGTCCAAAATTCGGAAGCGCCGAGGTCTACAAGCACGAAATGCCTGGGGGACAATACACGAACCTGCGCGAGCAAGCCAGTTCCCTCGGACTAGGTGCCCGCTGGCCGGAGGTCGTTCGCTACTACGAAGAAGTGAATCAAATTCTAGGCGACATCGTTAAAGTGACTCCCAGCAGCAAGGTTGTCGGCGAACTCGCAATGTTTCTCCTGACTAAAGGCGTAGAACCTAAGGACCTCGTAAATCTAGCTCCAGGAACATCGTTTCCAGAATCGGTGATGGACATGCTTTCTGGCGGCCTCGGCCAACCTAAGGGTGGATGGCCCAAAAAAATCCAAAAAGTAATTCTGGGCGACCGCGCTCCGAGTAAAGGACGACCTGGAGCCAGGGCAGAAAAACTAGATCTCGACCAGGCAAGAAAAGAGGTTTCCTCGATTACACGACGTGCGTCCACCGACGATGAACTCTATGAATACCTGATGTATCCCCAGGTTTTCAAAGACTACGTGTCCTTCGTGAATGAATACGGAAAAGCTGCTGTTCTACCCACACCAACGTTCTTCTATGGGCTTCAGCCGGGAGAGGAAATCTCCGTTGAAATCGAAGAAGGCAAAACGCTCATAGTAAAATTAATATACGTTAGCGATCCTAACGAAAATGGAGAGTGCATCCTGACTTTCGAATTAAACGGCAGAGCACGCGAATGCGTGATCGCCGACAAATCTGCGAAGACCGAAACGAAACTGCGAGCCAAAGCCAACTCTGCCGATCCGAAGCAAGTAGGCGCACCTATCCCAGCTATGATAAGCAGCGTCTCGGTCACGGTAGGACAAAAAATCAAAAAAGGTGCGAAACTGGCGATCCTCGAAGCGATGAAAATGCAAACCACTGTTTATTCCCAATGCGACGGTGTAATCGATAACATTGCTGTACAAACTGGAGACCAGGTAGAGAGCAAAGACTTGCTGGTCACGCTCAGATAAGAGCAGTGATCGTTTCTCGCGGCGAATGCCTTAATCAATTCGCGGTACAGACTTAAGCATGAAGTTTTGGCTCCATCCTTTTCACGTAAGCACTACGAACTAGCAAGAGGGATTTCCGATAGCGCCAGCGAAGCTACATCAATCACCACACTAGGACGCTCAATAATTCCCCAACCAAAAAAACGGTGACTAATTGTACCGATACACAAGAGTCAACCACGCCTCCAACAAAACCTATTCTACTGTATCCAAAGATTAGCTACACATTTCTTCATTCAGAAGGGAAACTAGAAACGCCTCTCCCGAGAGAAGAGCCTAGATAATCACTGAAGCCCTTATCAGTTCCTGGTTTCTTTTTCGTATTCCCACTAATCTAGGAGCTTTTCATAAATAGTGCGAGATTCAGCGACGCGTTCGATAAGAGCGGCGGACTGCTGTTTGAGCTGGGATTACTCAGCCCCATCTCACTCCGAATAAACGATCGCAGTACTATAGTCCTCTTTGCGATAACCTAGCCACTCCGGTGGCAATGGCTGTTTTTCTTTACCAGTCACGCTCCAGTAAAAATCAAAATAGCTTCGCAGCAATCTTGTATTCAAATAAGTAAGACTTATTTCATGCGGAATTCCTAGTTCCAAATCCAGTTTAACCTGAATCTCTGCTCTCTCCTCATTGAGTTCTTGTTATGATAAAGTCATCACAATCGAAAGTTCAAACCCATCAAAAAAGCACCATCGTCCATTCAATCACGAAGGCTGGAACCAACATGCATTTCGAATATAAACGCCGAGGAAACTCCTTCGCCTTTCTAAAGCGAACGAATACGCGCATTCCGCAAGCTGAGACCACCATTATTCACGCCAGAATAATCGATCCGTATCGAACCCCCATCGCTATCGGCATCCTTGAGCACGTCGCTTACAACACGATTATTGATCCAAACTTGGTGACGATTTCCGTGCACGCGAATTCGATAGCGATTCCATTCTCCATGACTGAAATTGCTATATTCGCTCTCATTTGACTTCAGCTTCGGAATAGCAACGCTGTCCCCCTTGCCACGGTAAGCAATATAAGCTCGACCCTCCGGTCGAACCTTCATTTCCCCTTCGAATTCGAAATCTTCAAACGAAGCTTTCGTTGACAAAACCAAGGCCTTCAAACTCGAAACTCGAATCTCATCCAGAACGCGCTTAACCGATTTCTTTCCACCGTCGCTTTGCCACGAATCCAATCGATCGAGCCTTTGCCATCGATCCCCGTCTCTAAGCCCCGTCAAAGTTTCCTTCAGCTCTGCCTTGATTGAAGCGAATTCTGGGTGATTAGCCAAATTACGCCACTCCAATGGATCAGCATCATGATCGTATAGTTCCTCCCCCCCATCCGAAGCCAAAGAATAGCGCCACCGCTTCCCTCGAATCGAGAAGTGAGGATAGAGCGATCCCTCATAAACCTTATGCAACATGTGATCCTTGCCTGGTAACGCAGTGATCGCAAACTCTGGCCCCGTCCAAACTCCGTTCATCGGTTTTCTAATAAACGGGACCATACTGTGCCCTTCGAGAGCGTAACCATTTCCCTTAGCATTGGGATCTCTAGACAATCCGCAAAGCTCGTTAAGCGTCGGATAAATATCAATCAGCGCCACTGCTTCCCCACAAACCACTCCCTCAGGTGCCCCAGGCACTCCAGCCACAATAAGCGGAATCCGCGTAGAGGGGTCCCAAAGACTGCCTTTGTAGAGAAAATTCTTTTCGCCAACATGAAACCCATGATCGCTCGTGAAAATAACAATCGTGTTATCCTTAACCGAACTCGCATCCAACGCATCGAGGATCGTACCCACCTGATCGTCGACAAAGGAAACGCAGGCCATATAGGCCTGAAGCCATTTCCGCAAAAGATCCTTGTCTTCATGACGAGCCAGCATCTTGTACCGACGAAAACCATACAATTTCTCATTCCCCAAGGCACCCGCCAAGTCATCTAAATCATTCGGATCGACTTTCGGCAATTCAATCGATTCCAGCGGAAAGCGATCGAAATACTTCTTTGGAGCATAAAGTGGCGTATGCGTTCGGATAAGGCCTGCAAATAAGGCGAAAGGCTTGGAGTGGTCACGGTTTATTATCTCGCCCGACCACTTCGCCCCAAGCTCATCGGAAATAGGATCGCGGTCCTCCTCGCTGATATAGCGCCAAGGTTTTCCGTTTAGCATCCATCCTTTGTATCCAGGAACCTCGCCTGCCTCGTCAGCTGGCCAGTCGGGAATTATCGATAGTGGCCCAAAAACGTGCTCCCACTGATAGTCGATATCAGAATCTTCCCCTTCGAGAAGAAATTTCTGATAAGGATGCGGCAAATATCCTCGCAACGTTTCTTTCCGACCATCCCACGGCCAAGGTCCTATATTGCCAGAATGACCATACTCATCAAACAACCCCTGCTGATTTCCGTGATAGACCTTTCCAGTTCCATAAACCGAATACCCACCATTTCTCAAATTGTCTTGAAGAGATACACTCTCCTTCAAAATCCCATTATTTCTCCAATCCTCGAACCAATAAAGACTCGTTGTTTGAGGATAGAGTCCGAAATTCATGCTGGCTCGCGAAGGAGCGCAAAGCGGGTCGTTCGTATGGGCGTTAGCGAACGTCACACCCTGGGCCTTTAGTCGATCGATATTGGGAGTCGGCACCAACGGTTTTCCATCCGGCTGATACGGCATATCATTCAAATCATCGACGATGATAAAAACAACATTGGGATTTGCCTGAGCGGATGCATTAAGAAGTCCCCCCAAAGGAATAATAGCTACAGCGATAAAGGTTACAAGGAAGCTTTTCATTAAATCAGTAGAATAAATTACCTGCCAAATCCATGGTGGCGAAAGGGCATCCGGTTAAAACAATCAAGGTCAAAGCAGACACCCTACTATTTCGAATTTCGACGAAACCTAACGAAAATTCCTCCCCTATCGAAATAATAACGTCGGGAGCTGACAACCTCGAAGCATTTCGGTCGTCGAACTGCCGATAATTAATCGACGTATTCGTGTATGCCCGTATGCACCCATTACGAGCATATCGATCTCATTCTCCTTAACATAATCAATGACAGACGGAGCAGTATCGCCATGCAGCATTTGACAGGTTAAAGGATGTCCTGCTTCGCGCAAAGATGATTCGGCCTCCTTAAGGGCCTTCAGGTGCTTCTGTTCCCTCTCGTTCGGGCTGACCGTAACCAAGTGGATTCGAGCGTCAGAGAACATCGGCGAACGTTTAACGAATTCGACAGCTTTTCGAGAACTTGGAGCATCATCATATGAAATTAAAACGCTCTCGATCGGCCTGAATTCTCGAGAGGCTACAAAGCATGGCTTAGTCGCAGCTCGGGCAACGCGCTCCATCGTCGATCCCAAATGCTCCGTTGCGAATTTCGCATTCTCCCCCCGCTTGCCTAACAAAATCATATCCGCGGATTCCTCCAATTCACGTAGCGAATCGACGAGAAAACCTGTCTTATGAGTTTTAATCAGTGAAACCGGACTACCCTCGGATTCAATTAACTTCGCTGCCTGACCAAGCGTTACCTCCGCTTTTTTTCCCTCAAGCTCCTGTAATTGGCCCATAACAGCCTGAAACGGTTGAATTCCCAGACTCCCGCCTAAATCCGCTACGAACGGCACCTCGAGCTGACGCAAATCCGTCACATAGACAACTTCGATTTCGACATCGATCTTTCTCGAAATCCAAGCGGCGTATCGACAACACGAAATGCCGTATTGCGATCCGTCAATACAAACTAAAACACGCTTCATGCCCTAAACTTTACACAATCGTATTGTCCGGTACAACTGCATTTTTACCTACGAGTATAATTCCGTCCCGAACGAATATTCCCTCCTTGCTGTACCCATCCAGTTTCCCGCCAGGGATGAGCTTCACGTTATGTCCGATGCGAGCTCCTTTATCGATAATGGCGTTCTTGATTTCGCAATTCATACCTATGCCAATATCAGGGATACCGTTTACCTCGTTCCACTTGCGATCCTTATCGCTCTCGAAAACGTCTGCCCCCATCATAACCACATTCTCCAATCGAGCGCCTTCGCGAAGTACCGAACGAATTCCGATGACGCATCGTTTGAGATACGAATCCGTAATCATACAGCCATCGCCAACAATTACGTGGTTGATTGAACAACGATTAATTTTACTAGCTGGCAAATAACGAGCACGGGAATAGATTGGATTGCCTTGTGAGAAAAAATTAAAATGCGGAACGGGATCCGTTAGTTGAAGATTCGCTTCGAAAAACGCCTTCACCGTACCAATATCTTCCCAGTAATCCTCGAAAATGTAACTGTAGAGCTTCTTCGTATTCAACAATACAGGAATCACTTCTTTGCCGAAATCCGTGGCGCTGCTTTTTAGCGCCTCTTCCATCGTTCTCCGGTTGAAGACATAGATACCCATCGAAGCCAGGCAACGCTTCTCGTCAGAGGACGAATTCTGAAGCTGCGCTTCGATAGAATCAGCAATCGCCAGGCCATCAATGACCGCTGGATCTGTCGGCTTTTCTACAAACTCGGAGATTTCCAAATTATCCTTAACGCGCATCAACCCAAGGCCTTCGAGCTGAGAAACTGGAACCGGAATAGCCGATACCGTCACATCAGCGCCCGACTCAATATGCTGACTCAATATTTTCTGAAAATCCATCCGGTACAATTGATCGCCCGAAAGAATGAGAACGTGATCGTAGTCGGTGCTCGTAAAGTGATGAAGGTTCTGACGGACCGCGTCCGCAGTTCCTTGATACCAATTATCGCCCGCCTCGGTTTGCTCGGCCGATAGGATTTCAACCGTCCCACCGCCAAATGGATCGAAACGATAGGTTTCCTGAATATGCCGATGCAGCGAAGCCGTATTGAATTGCGTAAGCAGGTAGATCTTATTCACGCCCGAATTGAGGCAATTGCTTATCGGGATATCCACTAAACGGTACTTACCAGCCAGCGGCACAGCCGGCTTGCAACGTTCTTTCGTTAAAGGATGCAACCGCGAACCACGGCCTCCTCCCATGATTACAGCAATTACTTTTTTTTCCATAAGGGGCGTCTCTGAATAGGAATTACGTCCTGAATCCCAGATCAAACCGAAGATCCCACAGGGCACAACCTCAAAAGGATGTGGGCCCGCTAATTGGCCAAGACAACGATTACGCCTTCGAGATAATCCAAAGCAATACCGTACAGAAGAAATCGGAAAACCGGATTCGACAGTCTAAACGACCGGCTCCTTCAGAACTCTTCAATCGCTTGCATCTTATCGTACACAAGCTTCGCCGCCTTTTTCACGCTTTGTTTTGTCGACCTAACCTGAAGCCATTCCAACTGCGTCGTTAGAATCGCTTTCACATTCGGCCTCAAATCTTCTACCGTGCCTTTGGTTTCAATCGACGGAAGTCCGGCCAATTCGCGAATACGATGAATGTTCGACAGCTGGAAAAGCATGAAATCGCGAACGCGAAGCTCTCCCAAATCGTTTTGAGGACATCCGGCATCGATAGAAAGTTGAATCCAGCCGCGAGCACATTTCAGTTTACCTGCCATTTCATCTATCGATATCGGGATGTCTTCTGCTTGCTCCATGCAAAAACACTCGCACTCGCCCGTTCGAATGTAAAGAATTAGTAAAAACAAATATTGCCTAAGCCAATCCCTGATCCACTAACGCCGACCACGCCAGACTAGATAATCATCGCCGCGCCTACTGTTTCATTCGTAAACGGATCGACTAGAATGAAGGATCCGGAAGTCCGATTTACTTTGTACGAATCGTAGGACAACGGAGCCGCCACGCGCAAAGAGATGCGACCGATATCGTTCAGGCGAAATTCGAGATCATCCTCGATCTTGTGCAAGGTATTGATGTCTACCTTGTACTTAATATCGCGGATAATCGCTTTCGTTTCCTTGGTTGAGTGACGGAGAATGTAATTCCCCTGACCCTTAAGCGGCTTCTCGCTAAACCAGCAAATCATCGCCTCGATATCTTGCCCAACCGTTGGAGGATTATTCGCCTTAACGAGCATATCGCCTCGGCTGATATCGATCTCTCGGTCCAACGTAATCGTCGCGCTCAAGGGCGCGAACACTTCCTCTAGCTCTCCACCCATCGTATGAATGGCCTTAATCTTCGCATTGAAGCCAGATGGTTGAACGACAACATCGTCTCCCGGCTTGAAAACGCCGCCAGCAACGCGACCCGCGTAACCGCGAAAATCATGATGCTCATCGCTATGCGGCCGAATAACCCACTGAACCGGGAATCGCGCCGAGACATGGTTTTCGTCCGACCCGATATAAACCGTCTCTAGATGATACAAAAGCGACGGACCTTGGTACCAAGGCATGTTTTCGGATTTATCGACGACATTATCGCCCTTCAAAGCACTAATCGGAATGAAAGTGATATCGACGATATTACCCAGTCGAGAAGCGAACTTTTCAAACTGCTCTTTAATCTCCAGGTATCGCTCTTCGCTCCAATCAACCAAATCCATCTTATTGATGCCAATCACAACATGCTGAATACGCAGTAAATTCGCTATAAACGAATGCCTACAAGTCTGTTCAATAACCCCTTTCCGAGCGTCGATCAGAATAATAGCCAAATTCGCGGTAGACGCCCCAGTCACCATATTGCGCGTGTACTGAATATGGCCCGGCGTATCTGCTATGATAAACTTCCGTCGCGGCGTAGCAAAATAACGGTAGGCCACGTCGATCGTGATCCCCTGCTCGCGTTCTGCGCGAAGTCCATCGGTAAGCAACGCGAGATTCACGTTCTCGTCGCCTCGCTGAGTACTCGTCTTTTCGATCGCTTCCAGCTGATCCTCGAAGATCGCTTTCGAATCGTACAGCAGGCGACCGATTAGCGTCGATTTTCCATCGTCCACGGATCCCGCAGTCGTGAACCGCAGCAGATCCATATCGAGGTAGCCCTTTTCAGGTGAAGTGTTTTGTTCGCTCATGTCGAAATTCTCTTCGGTCTAGAAGTAACCTTGTTTTTTACGATCTTCCATAGCGCTTTCACTGCGCTTGTCGTCAGCTCGATTACCACGCTCCGTTTCGCGAGCCGCTGCCACTTCGTCGATAATCATATCCATCGTAGACGCATTCGATTCGACTGCTCCGGTAATCGTCGCATCTCCCATGGTACGGAAACGGATCAAACGCTTCTCTACCGTCTCGCCTTCGCGCGGCTGAACGAATTCGGAAACGGCAAGAATGGTTCGGTTACGCACAACGATTTCTCGCTCATGAGCGAAGTAGAGACTCGGCAAATCAATCTCTTCGAGCTTCATATACTGCCAGACGTCCATTTCCGTCCAGTTGCTCAACGGGAAAACTCTGAAATTCTCTCCCAGGCTCATTCGTCCATTAAAGATGTTCCACAACTCCGGACGCTGATTCTTCGGATCCCACTGGCCGAATTCGTCGCGATGCGAAAAGAAACGTTCCTTAGCCCGCGCTTTTTCCTCATCGCGGCGACCTCCGCCAAGCGCTGCGTCATACTGCCCTTTTTCAAGAGCATCGAGCAACGTCTGGATTTGGAGAAAGTTGCGGCTCGCATTCGGCCCCTTTTCTTCAACCACGCGACCATCGTCGATAGCCTCTTGAACGGATCCCACGATCAAGTTCGCGCCCATTTTTTCTACGAGATTGTCCCGATAGACGATCGTCTCCGGAAAGTTGTGCCCAGTGTCCACATGCAACAATGGAAACGGTATTTTGGCAGGCCAAAACGCCTTTCGAGCCAAGTGGGTCATTACGATTGAATCCTTACCTCCCGAAAAGAGGAGGACAGGTCGTTCAAATTGAGCAGCGGTCTCGCGAAGAATATAAATTGCTTCGCTTTCTAGCTGACGCAGGTGCGATACGGTATAGTCCGACATAACAAAAAACGTTTGCTACTGGGGGATAAGAGCTAGATCAAGCGCAATCGGCAACTAGCGAGAAACAGCCTGTGTCATGCTCTTTGCAGCAAGCGAGAATCTTGTCGCTGCTTCTTCGATTTCTTTGACCGCAAGAGTACCGAAACTCAGGCGAATTCGATCTTGAACTCGCTCCGACGGATAACACAAGTCGCCCGGTACGTAGAATACGCCGTTCTCAATGCATGCCGCATGAAATCTCGAGTCTCCGTCCGTCTGCAAGGCGTTCGGAGAGCGTAACCATAGATACAAAGCCCCGTGCGGAACAGACCAGCTCCAACCGAGTTCGCTCAACTCCGAATTCAAGGCCTCGTGCAGCGTTTCCATCTTTCGCTTGTAAATCCCCCTAAGCTCATTGAGGTGGCGATCGAACGAGCCACTCGAAAGTGCTCGCTCCACAATAGCCTGAGCGAAATTAGCCGTCCCGAAATCCTGTTGCCCCTTCACGGTCAGCATCGACTCCTTCCAGGAATCGTCGGTACAATACGCATAACCCACCTTCAAACCTGATGAATAGGGTTTGGTCAGAGTACTGGTATAAAGAGTAGGAATCCCCACAAACGTCTCAATCGCCAAACAACTGCGTGCCGAATGGGGCGAATCGAAATACAATTCCCGATAAGCCGCATCTTCGATTACCGCAATCGGTCGTTCCAACCGGCTCAAAACCGAACCGATCTCCATCTTCGTCGATTCCGAAATACTATGCCCCGTCGGATTCGCGAAATAAGACACGAGGTATAACGCTTTGAGACGATCAATCGCCCCCGATTCGTTCATCTCCGTTAGCAAAGCCTTCAGCCCCTCGACGTCCACTGCACCTGTTTCATCCATCGGCATACCGATCGGCGTCACGCCCAATCCTTCTAGGATTTCAAGAAAAACAAAATAGGTTGGCTGCTCGACCAAGATGCAATCTCCCGGATTGCAAAGCGTTTGAATCGCCAAGTATAGCGACTGCTGGGATCCATTGCTAATAAACATTCGCTCCTCATCCAGCGTTCCAGATTCAAGCGTATCCTGCGCTTCGATACGGCTCGTCAAAATCGAACGCAACTCGCTTCTGCCTATATTCGAGCCATACTGAAGCGTCGCCTTCCCCGACGGTCCTTCATTCGAAATGTCGTTCACAATATCTCGAACCTCCGCCAAAGGAAGGGAATCGTTATCTGTAAACCCCGCCGCTAAACTCAGTACATCCGGCCGTTCGATAGCGATCGCCATCAAACGCGTTATATCCGACGGCTTTTGCCTCAATCCCAATTCTGAAAGCGTGATGCTCATAATCGGAGAACAGCATACATAGGACCCCTAGGCAAATGGCGAAAAAAACGCACCACCTTTACGGCACTACGTTGAAATTATCTAATTAGAATGAAGCTCTCTAAGCCATGGCTTGGGCGCCATCCACCGCCGGCGGCAAATCTTCGTTTTCGTCGGTTTTTTCTTTCGCGGCGGCTTTCTCTTCTTTGGCAGCCTCTTCCTCCTTCAACTCTTCCGTCTTGGTCGAAATCACCTCAGAACGAATTTCACCGAAATCGACAATCTCCTGCACGTGCTTACCTTCGATTGTTTCATACTCAAGCAGAGCTTCGGCGATCATTGTCAATGCCGCGCGATTCTCTTCAATCAATCCCTTCGCACGGTTGAATTGCCCACTTATGATATTGCTGATCTCTTCGTCGATACGCTTAGCAGTCTCTTCACTCAAATTGTGCGTCTTGCTGATTTCTCTTCCAAGGAAAAGGTGCTCCTCATTGTCACCAAATGCGATCGGTCCCAGAGCGCTCATTCCCCAATCGCACACCATGTGACGAGCGGTACTAGTCGCCATTTTAATATCCATGGCAGCTCCATTGCTGAAATCACCTGTTTCGACTTCCTCGCCGATGCGACCGCCCATAGCCATGCAAATATCATCGACCAACTCATTCTTGGACTGACCCAAAATGTCTTTCGTGGCCGTGCTCATCGTCAGACCCAAAGCTCGTCCCCGTGGAATAATCGTTACCTTATGAAGCTTGATCTTCGTTTTATAGAGCAATGCAGCAATCAAAGCGTGGCCAGCCTCGTGAAAAGCCGTCATACGCTGATCTTCCTCGTCCATCAATTGACGTCGTTCACGCCCAAAGGAGATTTTATCCTTGGCTTCATGAATATCGATCATCTCGACTTGGCTCTTATTTTTCCGAGCCGCCATTAACGCACCTTCATTAAGAAGATTCGCCAAATCAGCCCCAGCAAACCCTGGAGTCGCCCGAGCTATGTTCTTCAAGTCTACTTCCTCGCTCAGTTTAATCTTCTTCGCGTGAACGATTAGAATATCTTCACGACCTCTGAGATCTGGCAACCCGATCACCACTTCACGGTCAAATCGGCCCGGTCGTAACAAGGCTTTATCAAGGACATCCGGACGGTTCGTCGCGGCCATGATGATGACCCCTTCGGTGGTATCGAATCCATCCATTTCAACGAGCAATGAGTTCAATGTCTGCTCTCGCTCGTCATTGCCGCCGCCGACGCCAGCTCCACGCTGACGGCCAACCGCGTCGATCTCATCAATAAAAATCAAACAAGGAGCACTCTTTCGGCCTTGCTCGAACATGTCTCGAACGCGACTCGCGCCAACGCCTACGAACATTTCCACGAAATCCGAACCGCTAATCGAAAAGAACGGAACTTCCGCTTCGCCTGCAACTGCCTTAGCCAATAAAGTCTTACCCGTGCCCGGAGGGCCCACCATCAATATGCCGGTAGGAATGCGAGCCCCCATGCGCTGAAATTTCTTCGGATCCTTTAGAAAATCGATAACCTCGCTGACTTCTTCCTTGGCTTCGTCGCAGCCCGCAACATCGCTGAAAGTAGTCTTATCTTTTTCGCGAGTGAGCAACTTGGCTTTGCTCTTGCCAAAACTCAACGCACCGCGACCCGCCGAGCGTAATTGGCGCACGAATAGGAAATACAAAAGACCGATCACCAAAAGAAACGGAATTAGACTGCCCAACAAGGGCATCAGCGAATTCGCCTCATTCTCTCCGAACTTACCCGATTGCTGCAAAATCGTGTACTTTTCGTCCACCAATTTGCCATCGGCTTTAAAGGGAACCGAAACGAAACCCTCTGGAGCCGAAGCATCCTCTTGCTGCATCAATCCAACGACGCTGTAAAAATCAGCCCCCCCCGCAGGGTTCGGAAAAATATCGCCCGAAATAATCTTGCCCTCCTCAGTCTTCAAAACCACCTCGTATATCGAGATTTCGGTATCATTTCGCCCCTTGCTCGTCTGGTCCCAAAGAACGAAAATGACGGCCGCGATCGCCAGATAAAACAAAATAAGTTTCGGCTGAAAACGCTCAGGCTGGTTCTTGCCTCCGGGACGGCCGCTAGGTGATTTAGTAGGTTCTGACATCTATCTCTGAATAAAAAGGGTTAACGTGCATTCTCATTTTCCGTAAGTCAATTGCAAGGCACGAGTTGTTCGCGTCTGAATTCGACTTCCATAACTCGGCGGCAAACCCGGAATCCAAAGAATATTATCCTCCGAATCTACCACGATCGGCAGCAAACCTCGCTCCTCTCTCGGAACCTTACGGTCAATAAAAAGTTCCTTGAGCTTAACAAACGACTTCCTCCCCATCGGGCGGTACGCATCTCCCGCCCTCCACGATCGGACCCACAGCTCCCCATTTTGTTTCCCATCGATCGCAAGAAAAGCTGTCTGGTCATGAGAGAAGGCCCCAGACTGGACTCGTTCGTTCAGCTCCGCATCAAGCGCTACCTCGCGAGCATGAATACTACCAGACCCTGGCAGGCAAAGACTTACATTCAAAGGCAGTCGAACAGGCCTCCAATCGAAAATCCGTTTCGCCCAAATAAACTCCACCCTGTGCAGCGCTGCGCTACCCGCCAGCCAAAGGTCCTTTTCGACGCTCACTTTGAAGGCCTTCTTAGCCCTCAAATAATCGAGGACCTCTTCCGTTGCCGCCAAAGCGAGAGGCATCGCACCCCCCTCGACTAACAAACGGTTCAGGGCTCGTCGCTGAAATGATCGCGGCATCGTCACCATTTGCTCCCAATCCAGCGCATTCGGATCACGGCGAGTATCATTCCAGCTCGCATCGAACAGCTCTTCGAGAGCCTGCCAATCTTCTTCCAACAAAGCACGCGCTTGAGCGACTCCCCCACGAATCGGACGATCTGCAGCGTTTTCCCATTCAGGAATCACTGACTGCCTCAATCGATTACGATAGTAAAGTCCTTCCTGATTCGTTTCATCCTCCCGCCACGTTGCACCAGCCTTCTCCAAATAAGACAAGATCTCCCCCTTACCCAATCCGAGAAGTGGTCGAACAAAATTCAACCCATTAGAGCCAATCGAAACCTCGCGAGGAGCCGTTAATCCTTGCAATCCGCTTCCACGCGACAAACGCATCAACATCGTCTCCGCTATGTCGTCGGCATGATGCCCCGTCAAGATAACCGAACTTCCTTTCGCAGAGCCCACCACTTTCGCAAAAAACTTCATACGCGCATCTCGAGCCGCTTCCTCAGAAACGGACTTAGAGACTTCCGACCGGTCCCATTCATCCGTTAAGCAAGCTATTCCCAAAGCATTGCCAAGCTTGCTCGTGAAACACTGGTCCCCATTGGAATCTTCGCCCCGCAAATTATGATTAAAATGAAGAATCGTAACTGGTGAGCTCAATTTCCCCGTGCGAGAAAGCCATCCAAACCAAAGCGCTAAAAACACCGAATCCGCACCGCCCGAACAAGCGATGAATACATTCTCGAACGAATCAATCCGCTCGCGAATCCGCGATGGCAACCAATCACCCCCAACGATTTCGGCGAGATTTTCCGCTATTTGCTTCCAATTCACCAATCGCCACCCATCTCGTTAACGAATCAAGCTACCTTGGCTCGATTCGGTCCTTACCCATGTACGGAACCAAAACCTCCGGCAACTTCACGCTGCCATCCGCTTGCAATCCATTTTCCAAAATAGCGACGAATACGCGCGGAATAGCCAAAGCCGAACCATTAAGCGTGTGAACGAATTCGTTCTTTCCGGTTTCCGAATCGCGATACCGGATCTTCGCCCGACGCGACTGAAATGATTCGAAATTACTACAGCTCGAAACTTCGAGCCAACGTTGCTGCCCAACCGCCCATACTTCCAAGTCATATTGCTTCGTTTGGGAAAACCCCATGTCCCCACCGCACATCAAAAGAGCCCGATACGGCAGGCCAAGCTTCTGTAAAAGACTCTCGGAGTATTCCCGTAACGATTCCAATTCGTCGTAACTCGTTTCCGGCTTAACCCACTTAACAACCTCGACCTTGTCGAACTGGTGAACGCGATTCAAGCCGCGTACATCCTTTCCATAGCTACCCGCTTCCCGACGAAAACAGGCCGAGTAACCGCAACGATAAAGCGGTAATTCCGGTTCATCTAAAATTTCGTCGCGCAGAAAATTGGTCAAAGGCACTTCCGCCGTAGGAATAGCATAAAGACTATCCTCAACGGTTTGATACATCTGTGCTTCCTTATCCGGCAATTGCCCAGTCGCCATCGCACTCGCTTCGTTCACGAAATAAGGAACGCCCATTTCTTGAATACCCGCCTCATTTGCTTGGTCTAGGAAAAACGAAATCAAGCTGCGAGCCAACCGAGCTCCATCGCCCACGAAAAACGGAAAACCTGCTCCCGTCACTTTCGTCCCGCGCTTAAAATCCAAAATACTGTCCAGCCAATCGAAATCGTAGTGAGGAATATGGTATTGCTCTTGTTTTGGAATTTCTCCCCAAGACTTGTATTCAACATTATCCGACTCGCTCTTTCCTTCCGGAACGCTTTCATGTGGCAGGTTTGGGATATTCAAGTAGTGCTCGATCCACGCTGCATCCAGCTCCTTCAACGAAACATCCGCTTCCTTAATTCGCGACGAGAGAGATTTCATCGTTCCCACCTTCTCCAGGAATTCAGGACTGCCCTTCGGCATCTTCGCCATCTCCGCGTTGGCCGCCTTTTGCTCAGCTCTCAGCGATTCGACCTCCACGATAAGCTTTCGACGATCTTCGTCTACTTTCAAAGCTGCATCGAGGTCGCAATCGATGTGTTTCTTGCGGATTCCCTCTCGGGCCGCTTCTGGAGATTCGCGTAGGATCTTTGGATCAATCATCTGATTACTAGTTTGAAACGCCTTTCGTAATACGCAGCGCTAGGGACGTGTCTAGATCCGTTTTTCGATTTCCTTCAAAACATCTCCGACTTTTAGCCGCTTAAGGTCGCCATCAGGTGCCCGCAAAACGCAATTCTTCTCCCTCGAAGGCGGGTATGGTCCAAGTTGATTCGGATCACTCGGACCAAAAAGCCCAATAACATCGACTCCAACTGCCGCCCCGATCTGCAAGGCATCGCAATCATTGCCCACCAATACGTCGGATTCCTGGATGCAGCCCGCCAAACGCAAGATATTGCTCGTCCCTACCTTATGGACGCGATTCCCCCAATGCTCCTTCAAACGACCCACCCAAGCATTGCTCCCCTGGGTGACGATGTACAGCACCGCAGAATCTAACTGCCTCAACAATCGTTCAGCTAACTCCTCGAATCCATCCCACTCGACGCGTTTCAAACGTCCCTCCAGCCCCAAAACGATGCGAACTGGATTCGCAACCGACGCGGACTGACCAACGCGATCCGCTTCCTTCAACGAAAACAAAACTCGCCCTTTAAACTCGGTTTCGAAACCAAACACGCGACAAAACTCCAAAAGAATGTCCACTGGATGCCGACAATCCGGCGATCGAGGCAAGGGCACAAGTTGCCGATAAAACATCGCTGCGCCTTCTCTAGCATCCGATCTTCCAATCTTCCGCTTCGATTTAGTGAAGAAGGTCATCAAACCACTTCGGGCGAGCCCCTGGAAATCCAAAACCTTGTCGAAACGTTGCTGACGCAAATTGCGGCAAAGCCGAATAAACGCGAGAACCCCTTCGCTCCTATAAAAGGTAAATGTATGATTGAACGCAGAGCTCGCCTTTACAAGGGTCTCGAATCGTCTACGCGTAACCCATGAAATCTCGATGCCCGGATCATTTTCCTTCAAAGTCTGCGCCACTTGCAAACCATGCATGACGTCCCCAAGCGAAGACGTCTTTACGATCAAAATCCGCTGTGTCGCGATCGCCATTCCAAGTCGAACCGTCTAGCCTCTCAATTGCCGCATCACTTCATAAATTGCGATGCCCGCGCTCGTCGCCAAATTCAAAGAACGCAGCGTATCATTGTAAATGGGAACCCGTATGCGTCGATCCTCGCCCACTTCGTCATGCATCCACCCCGGAGCTCCAGAGCCCTCCCGTCCTAAAACCAAACCATCACCATCCTTGTATTCCATATCCCAGTACGACCTGCTTCCCTTAGTCGTCATAAGGAAGAGCCGATCAGGACCGTCGGGACTAGCCTTAAACGCTTCCCAGTTATCATGATGCCGAATGTCGAGATTGTGCCAGTAATCCATACCGCTCCTCTTGAGATGCTTGTCTCGAATCTCAAACCCCAATGGATAAACAAGATGCAGCCGCGATTCGGTAATCGCGCATGTGCGACCAATATTCCCCGTATTCTGCGGGATCTCTGGCTGAAATAGGACGACGTGTAACATGCGAATAAGTCGAAAGATAAAGCTCTCCGACGAAGCGAAATCTTCGGCTAAGGACGAAGTCCGTGAACCGTACAGAGATGATCCTTTAACTCCTCGTAATTTTGCGTGACTGGAAATTCCGGCCGCTCCTCGGTAATCTTTTTCGTCGGTTTAAAGAAGATGCCCGAATCCGCCTCTTCGAGCATACTGAGATCATTGTACGAATCGCCCATCGAAAGCACATGGAAGTTCAATCCCTTCAGAGCGATCACTGCTTTGCGCTTTTGATCGTTCTGTCGCAGCACATAGTCCTTAATTCGACTCGTTTCGCGGTCGACAGACAACGAATGGCAAAACATCGTGGGATTTCCGAGCTTCGCGACCAAAGGCATGGCGAACTCGCGAAAGGTATCTGAAAGAATGATCACTTCGACCTGGTTCTGCAGCCACTCCAGAAACTCACGGGCTCCTTCCAATGGATCCATCGACGAAACAACCTCCTCGATATTCTTCAGAGTAAGACCATTCTTATCGAGAATCTCCAACCGCTTGCTCATCAACTCGTCGTAATCCGCAATGTCGCGCGTGGTCAGCTTGAGCTCGTCGATTCCCGTCCTCTCGGCCAGGTTTATCCAAATTTCCGGTATCAATACACCCTCGAGATCGAGGCAGGCGATTGTCATTTGGTCGTTCATAAAAAAGTGATTCCTAATTATAGCGGAGGTCCTTCATCGAGCGATCCATGTCCAGCATCACCGCTTTCTTCTTAAGGTCCTCACGCTTGTCAAAGAGCTTTTTACCCACGCATAAACCAATCTCCACCTTAACCAAAGCCTCTTTGAAATACAGTCGGGTCGGAATGATGTTCTTTCCGCCAGCCTCCACTTGCTTCTTCAATTTCCGAAGCTCGTGCTTATGAAGCAGCAATTTCCTTTCGCGGCGCGGAATATGATTGTTCAACGAACCCCAAGCATACTCGTCGATGTGCAAGCCGTAGATAAATAAGTCCGACTTCACGAACCGACAAAAACTCTCGTTCACCGACGCTTTAGCCGCTCGCAACGACTTCACCTCAGTCCCTGTCAAGATGATCCCGGCCTCGTACCGATCTTCCACGATATAATCGCGCAAAACCTTAGAATTTCGGATCTCTTTAGGAAGATTGTTCTTATTTTTGCCGGCCATGGGCTTTATTTAGTTGAGGGCGTGCGGATCAACCTCGAATTAGCATCCAAAAAAACGCGACAGTTTCCCGCCGCGCTTTAAGATATTCAAAATGGACCCAATCGCCTAGGCCTCTCCTAGCTCGTAGCTGATCTTTCCTTCGATAATCTCGCGAAGAGCGACATCTTCTAGATTCAGCTTCTCCAAGGACTCCACGAGCGGGCGATTTCCTTGACGCAGTTGCTTCACACGACGTGAAACTACGTTGACTAGAATATTAGGGTCAGTGATGACCTTTTGGGCTTCTTTTATATAATTGTCTCTCAAAACGGGTGCCTCCTTTTGGTAAATGGGATCCTGCCTTTTACCTTGAAGCCATAGCGCGTCAAGCGATTATTGCCGCCATTCCAAGACCGAAACAAGAAAAGCGCCCAACAACCCCAACTGCTAACCTGTTCGTTTGCTGGACAACCGTCGAATCCGAGGACGATGCCCGATCAATCGCCAATGCCCTAATCGACGAGCGTATTGCCGCCTGCGTACAAATAGATGGCCCCATCGAATCCATTTACAACTGGGAAGGCAAACGCTGCTCTTCTACCGAATATCGACTCTCAATAAAAGTCCTCGAGGACCAACTCGAAGCCACCCGAAAACGCGTCCAAAACCTTCATTCCTACGACACGCCACAGTGGATAGAGGTCGAAGTAGCAAAAGTTAAAGAAAAGTACTTGATCTGGGTACAAGAAGCGTCCAACTTCCGCTGCTTCCACCAAAAGGAACCCATTTAAAAGCCATGTCACAGCATCCTAGCTATAAATCATCCAGCAGCTCAGCGGTAAAACGCAATGTACTGAAACGCTTCGAACGCGTCGAATTGCTCAAGAAGCGCGGCGAGTGGAAGGACGGCGATCGAGTCGTCGGCCTGAAAAAGACGAAGCCTGCCGAATAAGCAGCCCATCAGACAAATCAATTTCCAAAACGCTGTTCCAACCGGGATAGCGTTTTTTGTGTTTACCCGAACGGTTACCTTGCCTTTCCGCTTGCCAAAGCAGGTCAGGCGCAGTCGATTGAGAGCCCGTTACCCTCTCAACGCCTAGGCATAATCCAAATTCTTGCTCTATGCTCGCTACTGTACAAAGTGCTGCTTTACGTGGGATCGAAGCGGTCCCTGTCCTCGTCGAAGTCAACTCCGGAGAAAGCGGCGATCCCAGACTCATAATGGTCGGTCTACCCGATGCCGCAGTCAAAGAATCCGACGACCGCGTATTTTCGGCCCTCGCGAACTCTGGCTACCGAAAACCGCAAACCCGCACCACGATCAACCTCGCGCCTGGCGATCTCAAAAAAGAAGGTCCCATGTACGATCTGCCGATTGCCCTCGGGATTCTCGCCTCAACAGGGCAAATGGGCTCAAGCGGACGTCTCGAACGTTTCATCATTGCAGGCGAGCTCAGTCTCTCCGGTGCTACTCGCCCCATCCGTGGCGGCCTAGCATTTGCTCTCGAAGCTAAAAACCAAGGCAAAACAGGTGTCATCCTTCCAATGCAATCTGCTCGCGAAGCTGCTCTCGTATCGGATATCGAGGTTTTCGGCGTTGAAAACCTCGATCAAGCGAAGCGCTTTCTCGAAGGCGAAATTGAATTAACGCGATTCGAGCGATCCTCTGCCTTCGACTCGGCAACCGAAATTCATCAACTGGATTTCGAAGACGTGAAAGGCCAAGACCAGGCTCGCAGAGCTGTCGAAGTAGCCGTCGCCGGAGGTCACAATTTCCTAATCATCGGCCCACCCGGATCGGGAAAATCGATGATCGCCAAACGTATCCCGAGCATCATGCCGCAACCCTCGCTCGAGGAATACATCCAAATCCTCCAAATCCAGTCAGCCGCTGGCGCAACCAAACACTCAAGAGCGATCAACATGCGTCGCCCATTCCGCTCTCCCCATCACACGATTAGCGACGTAGGTCTTCTCGGCGGCGGCTCTATCCCCGGTCCAGGCGAAATCTCTCTCGCTCACAACGGCGTCCTTTTCATGGACGAACTTCCCGAATTCAAACGCTCCGCCCTGGAAGTAATGCGCCAACCCCTTGAAGACGGACAAGTCTCCATTTCACGTGCCGCTGGAAAAATCACTTTGCCCTGCAATTTCATGCTCGTCGGAGCAATGAATCCCTGCTCTTGCGGATATCTTGGTTCGAAACAAGGCGAATGCGGTTGCTCCCCAGCCCAAGTCCAGCGTTACCGTAGCCGCATCAGCGGTCCTCTCCTCGACCGTATCGACATTCATGTCGAAGCACCCGCCCTCAGTATCGAAGAACTCAGGACAGGTCGCAAAGGCGAAACCTCCGAAACGATTCGGACCCGCATTGAAGGCGCTCGAAAGATCCAGCAGCTCCGCTATCAGAATGGCCCCTTCACGATGAACGCCAACATGTCCGAATCGGCCATCGACACTCACTGCACGCTAACTCCCCAACTCGGACAGATTCTCCAAAAAGCAATGGAGGCGCTCACGCTTTCCGCGCGAGCTTACAATCGTATTCTAAAAGTAGCCCGCACCATAGCCGACCTCTCCGAATCAAATACGATCGAGCTCAATCACCTAACCGAAGCGATTCAATACCGAAGCCTAGATCGACGCAATCGCACCTAGGCCAAGCCTCGAAATCTGAAGGGCTTCAATAACCTGAATACTGGATACGCCCAGCTTAAACGAATATTTCGTAGTCCTTAAAAAAGCGCTTCAACTCAGCTGCAGCTGTTTCCGGTCCATCAGACGCATGAACGACGTTGCGCATCATGTCCGTACCGAAATCGCCACGAATCGTTCCCGTAGGAGCTTTCTTAGAATCAGTCGGCCCAAGTAAATCGCGAACTCGTTGGATGACATTATCGCCTTGCAAGGCCACCATAATTACGGATCTCGAGCTCATAAAAGCCTCGATCTCAGGAAAAAATGGAAGATCCGCCACATGAGCGTAATGCTCACGCAAAATCGGAGACTCCAATCGCGCCATTTTTGTAGCCACGATCGAAAAGCCTTCGCTTTCGAAACGTTGCAATACTTTACCTGCTAGCCCCTGCTCCATGCAGTCCGGCTTTAGAATGATGAATGTTTTTTCCATCGAATTGAATTCGTTAACTTAAATGCGAGATAGCTTACCTATCTTCGTCTTTAAAAGATTAGTACGCTTTGAA
>Ga0233432_10001248_pt1 | contig 24693 bp, 24 predicted proteins | sample SI_122_August201_6_FD_179870 | JGI IMG/M metagenome (GOLD analysis project Ga0233432, IMG submission 179870) | Seawater microbial communities from Saanich Inlet, British Columbia, Canada - SI_122_August2016_10_MG | ecosystem: Environmental > Aquatic > Marine > Inlet | place: Canada: British... | reverse complement strand
CACATTCGTGCAACATAAACTATTGAATTTAATGGGTTGACGAATAATCAACTGATCAGTTATTGAGTAGAACAGTTCTCAATAGCAAAAAAGATAACATTATTAAGGATTTGGGGTCACGCTGACTCTTTATTGGGTGAGATGTTCCCTTGATAAGGCTTTTTTTGCTAGCATGTGGTTGATTTTTAAACGAATATCCCCTAAAAAAGCAGAGCCATCATGCAAAAAGAAAGATGGGCCGATCGTTTGAGACGGGTACTTGAAGAGGCTCATCACCAAGCTTTGTAGATGGTTTTGAGAGATGCAGCCTGAACACTTAATCCTTCCGTTTTGAAGCTGAAAGATTGTGCGTTTCTGGGGAGGCAGAGGCCGAGAAGGACCCAGTTGCTCAAGAGTCTGAAAAAGAGGGTAAAAAGGTTTCCTTCATCAGAAAGTTTCTCAGGAGAAGTGTTGGCTTCAGGGGACCCCATGGAATTGAGGATCGTTGGTGATCGTCATGTCAGAATAGATGGAGAAGCACAACGCTGTGAGACGGACCTGAGCTCGTCTGAGTTATGTCGACTTTGAGGATGGTGGGCAACTGATCGAAGTCATTCGCTGAAAACCATATTCAAATTTTCATATCGAGGAAGCAGAAAAGGCTCACCCCGAAAAACTAAGAAGGTCGTTCCTTACTGAGGGAGGAAGGGCGTGATGTCAGCTTTACGACTGTTCATCGTACCCTGAGGAAAGCGAAAGACCATGACCGTTGCCTTGAGATCTTTGATTTCTCGGAAATCAATCTCCCTGTCGTAGACAGTGTCTCTGATGATTCTTTGGAAGGTGGGTAAGTGTTCGGCGTTGGGGCCGACGATGTGAGTTTCGAATTGACGGCCCTGGTGTCGAGGACTATGGAGTAAGGAGGTGAGAAACTGGCGCATCCTTGAAATCGATTCATCGGCTTCGGGAATACCACTGAGCCAGAATTCGTCGTAGTCATCGCCGCTGGGAGGCTTTCCTTCATAGGCTTCTATGGCTCCAGGAATGGTGCTAATCATGTGTAGAAAGAAATCCACGTTCGAACTTTTTCGTCGAACTTGCCCATTCTGGTTGGTCCAGTTGCTGAGGATGTTGTCGTAATTTGACCTGAGGTCATCCCAGTTTCTAGGGAAGAGTTTGAACTGGGAGATGGAACAGGAGTCGTTTTGGATCTTTCTGTCTTCGAAGAAGCGAGTGTCTTCGCTCACTTTGACTGAGGAGATGAGATCAGCGACAACTGTTTCTCGATGGTCGTAAACCACTTTGTAAAAAGAGTAAAGTTCTTCATTCTTTAGCATTTCGCGAATGCATTTCTTCAAAGAGCGTCTTTCCAAGTCGACATCACTGAAGTCGATGATTTCTGTCTCTCGCTTTTCCTGAAGGCTTTTGATTCGATTTAGGAGTTCAGCAAGGGTGAGGAGGTCGCGCCAGCCGCACTTGTTGAGAAGGTCTGTGTCGTCCATGATGGCGTTAACACAGAGTAGATAATCATGAAGTTCTCTTTCTGGTGAAATGAAATGCTTGCCTCGCTTTTTGAGGTTTCGGAGAGCACTTCTTTTTCGAATGAGACGTTCGAGAATGCGGTCATCTTTTGGTGCGGGCTCTTTAAGTTTGTTGATCTCTTGGATCTGCTCCTCAATGGAGTCGGCAGATTGACCACGGGTGCTATAGCGGTCATTGATCTCAAAGTAACGCTCAGCAGAAAGAACATTACTTGACTGAACGTCAGCAACATTGAGAACCATGGCGCTCTGGGAGCTGACCGTGGTTTTGTGGTGGTCGATGGCGGAAATGACCTCTAGGTAATCGTGAAGTTTGATTTCATCGTAATTACAAAAATCACGAAAACTGACGGTTCCTTGAATGTCTTGTTCGAGGTCGTTGCGATGGATGACGCCAACGGGAACGTTTCGTCCATCTTTGTCACTGAAGACAACGGTGAGATGGCGGTGGTTCTTGATTTTACTTCTGATCTCGTGAATCTCAGCTTTGGTTCCGACGAGAGTAGGGCGAAAACCGAGGACTTCAGTTTTGATGGCCATCGCGACATCAAGCCGGTCTAGATATGACCGAAGAATCTTGGTGCAGTCGATCAGAACCTGATAGGCCCTGTTGAATGTAGAGAATAGTTCTGAGGTCAGGTGGTCAGAAATGAGGTCATTGTCGTACTGCTCTTCATTAAGAAGCTTCATGAGTTCGGCAGTATAAGTGGAAAAATGACACCCGGCCAGTTGGTCCATCCTTTCAAAAAACCGGCCAATGGAACAAAGGAAACCATCTTCAACACCAAGTACTTTTTTGATGTAGAGATCTAGCTGCTCTGTCTGTTCCTGGCTGAGGGAGTAGCTTTGCATATTGAATTCGGCGACAGCCTTGTTGAGAAGTTCTTCGATGAGCAGTCTGCATTCGTCCAATTTAAACTGATCTCGCCCAAAGAGCTCCGTCAGTCCGAAAACCATTTCTTTCTCGTAGGCGTGCATCGCCATATTCAGGAGCCTTTGCACTTGGGCGACGGAGTCCACATCAGAAACACGCCAGTCCCCAATAAAGAAGCCGTCTTTGTCGACATGGATGATATGATATTGGTAGCGGTTGTGATTTAGCTCTCTGATGCTGTTCTCTCCTGTTGCTTTGATCAGGCGGTCTTGTTGGACAATGTCCATGGCAACATGGGAGATGAGGGTTTTCTGCTTGGCAACTCGATAGAAAATTTCGTCAGTGAAAATTTGGGTAAAGATTCGAGAGGCGACGGGGCCAGGTTTCCCGAGAGGGACGTTCCAAACGGTCAGAGTGGAGCCGACCCTACAGCCGAAGGCGTCGAGCCATCCTAAGAAAGAACCAGTGAGAGAGTCTAGGTCTGGGGGGTTGTGGGCCGTAACAGTGTGGGTGCCGGGGTGGACTTTATTCTGACTGATAGGAAAAAGGCGGTTGTACTCGTCTCTTGGGAGATATTTGCCAATGATTTTCCCCCGAATCAATCGGTTCTTTTCGTAATTGAGATCAGAAAGCTGATTCAGCCATCTTTCGAAAGCGGTTAGGTTGTAGGTTCCGTCAAGAACTTCTGCTCGGGTGATTCTGGCTAGATAATCAACAGTTTCTCTGAGAAGATAGGACTCGTCAGGGGCGGATTCAATCAGTTCGTAGAGTTTTCGATTGACCCGTTCATTTCTTTCTAGCGAGCTGAGGGCAAGAAAAGCATCGCTGGAAAACTCCTCCATAATCGATTCGATCCCCTCAAAAGTGTGGGTCTTGAATTCAATCTCGCCGATGGGTAGGGTCATGGGGTTGGGCTTTCGTATCTACTTGTTTTTTAAGGGTTGGGGCCTTTTTACAAGATCCTTGATAATTTGTTTTTACTACAAAATACAAGATGTCGTAAAGTACCTAAGGAAGAGAGACGAGTAAAGACCAAAATAAGAAACTCAATGTTCTAGTCGTAGAGGACACCGTTGAGTTGAACAAGTTGATCTGCATGATGGTCAACAAGTCCGAGAACATGTTGGCCTATGGAGCCCACAGTGCACGGGAAGGACTGGATATCTGGAACGACCATGAATTCGATGCGATCCTCCTAGACATAAATATGCCAGGCATGTCAGGTCTCGAAGCCCTTAAGTACATCCGACTCAGAGATGAAAATATTCCGGTGGTCATGTGCACCGCCCAAACTTCTCACCTGGACATCCAAGAGGCTTTTGATCGAGGGGCCGATGACTATGTTGTTAAGCCTATTCAGAAAGAGATTCTATGGAACACGCTAAAACGGGTCCTGACGATAAGCCAGCAGTTGAGCATCGGCGAGGAAAGAGATCAGAAAAGAACTGAAAATATGGAAGTGGTTCTCGCTAAGGTTTCCGGAATGGGGGTGCATCTCAAAGAGAGGTTCAGGGTGGTTTTTAGAGCTAACCAGGGCGGCGCTCCTGCTGGACAGAAGTTTTTCGGTGAAGGTGTTGCTCTTGATGCAACGGGTTTCAGGTTGCAGACAAAGCATTCCCTTGATGGAATTGACTCGATCACATTTGCAATCGACCGCCAGAATGGCTTCAGTTCTATGCTCGTTGGTATAGGAAAAATCAATCACACTGGATTTGAAGGCAAAGAATCGATTTATCGCTTGAAGTTTGTGAGTGTTCGAAAAACCAGCTAAAGCACTTAAGCCTAGCTTCTCTTCAATGTTATCTTGTTCCCTGAGTTATGTCTGAAAAGTTTGTTTTCTCATGTAGAGATCTCTGCAAATCCTACGGCGAAAGAAAGATTTTAGAGAACATCAATCTTTCCTTCTTTGCGGGCGCAAAGATTGGGATTGTTGGGGAAAACGGCGCCGGTAAGTCCACCCTGCTGAAGATCATGGGGGGCATCGATACCAAGTTTGATGGTTACGCAGCACCCGCCAAAGGAGTCAAAGTGGGCTACGTGCCTCAGGAACCCATTCTGGATCCAGGTAAGACGGTGAAGGAGAACCTGAAGGAAGCATTTTCTGAGACGACCGAGAAGTTGGAGCGTTTTGATGAGATCTCTGCCCTGATGGGTGAAAGCCTTCCTGATGATGAAATGGATAAGTTGATGCAGGAGATGGCTAAAATTCAGGACGATCTGGATGCCAACGACGGTTGGGAAATCGACCGACAGATTGAGCAGGCAGCGGACGCTCTCTTCTTGCCCGATGACAGCATGGATGTGGGGAGCCTCTCAGGGGGGGAGGCTAGGCGTGTCTTCCTCTGTAAGACCTTATTGGAAAAGCCCGACCTACTTCTATTGGATGAACCAACCAATCACCTGGATGCCGAGACGGTTTATTGGCTCGAAAATCATCTAAGAGAGTACGAAGGAACAGTCATCATTGTGACTCATGACCGATATTTTCTGGACCGGATCACGAAATGGATACTTGAAATTGACCGTTGCAAAGGCATTCCTTTTGAGGGGAATTATAGCTCTTGGCTTGAGCAAAAAGCACAGCGACTCGAACTGGAGGGCAAGAAAAATGACTCTCGCAAAAAAGTGCTATCTCGTGAACTGGCTTGGATCCAGAGTAATCCGAAGGGAAGGCAGTCGAAGAATCGTGCTCGAGTTCAGAACTACGAGAGCATGTCAAAAGAAAGTTTTGAGGTGGATGAAAACAGCGTCGAAATCCAGATCCCTCCTGGACCCCATCTTGGAAATAAGGTGGTTCAGTTTAAAGGGGTGTCGAAATCCTTTGGGGAACAGGTCATTCTTAAAGATTTTGAATTAGACATACCAGCTGGAGCGATTGTCGGAATCATTGGCCCCAATGGAGCGGGAAAGACGACTCTCTTCAGAATGATTGTTGGTGAGGAAAGCCCAGATTCTGGTGATGTAGAATTGGGCGACACCGTTGAACTGTCTTATGTCGACCAATCAAGAGACAGTCTAGATGATGGCAACACCATCTACGATGAAATCCGAGAGGGAAAAGATTATATCTCCTTAGATAAAAAAGAGCTTCATGCTAGGGCTTACGTCAGCCGGTTTAATTTCAAAGGAACAACCCAGCAGAAAAAAGTGGGTGACCTCTCAGGCGGAGAAAGGAATCGTGTCCACCTGGCTAAACTTCTTAAGCGAGGAGGGAATCTCATTCTTCTCGATGAGCCCACCAATGACCTTGATACCGACACCCTCCGATACTTGGAGGAAGGCCTGACGAATTTTAGATCATGTGCTCTTGTAATCTCTCACGACAGATATTTTCTGGACCGAATTTGCACCCACCTTATTGCCTTTGAAGGAAACGGTGATGTTGGTTGGTACGAAGGTGGATTCGAAGAGTATGAGCGCGTGAAGTCAGGTGGTGGACAGAGCGTTTTCGAAAACCGAAGAGCTCGGTACCGAAAACTTCACATCGGCTGAATTTTGTAACGACGGAAACGACGGTGTTTCCGAGAGGCGGGCTTTAGCTAACTTGATCTAAAGCGACCCCGAGACCACTTGTTTGGTAGGCCGTGGACAGCCCATAAAGACTCGTTAAGTCTGTTCTTGAGTCAGAAAGGGGGACGTAGGCACTTGAGATCCTCATGACATTGAGGCTAGCTTTTTCAAGGTTTTGGCTGAGGTCCTCCATGCGTCCAATGGATGAAAGGACAGCTGATTTTGAACTTTTGAGAGGCGTCGCGTTTTGTGGATTCTGAACGACCTTCTCAATAGAGGAAATTGATTGTTCGACAGATGATTCCATTTGCCGAAAGATTCTCTGATCGGCAGCGGTTTGACTCACCTCATCCTTCAGTTCAGAAAGACCTTCTTTGACCTCGGAAAGACCTTCTAAGAGGAGACTGAGCTCTTCTTCCGTTTCAGCTGGATTAGACCAAGAAAGAGCTGTTTCTGCTCGAAGGAGGGTCTGATAGACCTGCTGAAGAGCCTCTGTGGCCGACTTTGATGACTGGACTTGGGAGGAAATCTGTCGGATCATGGCTTCGGGCTCAAAGGAGGGGGTGGATGGTTGGTAGGCGTGAGAGGGGTTCGAGAGCGAAACGAAAGGGGTGGAAGACCTGAGGAAAGAAGTGGTCTGGGTGAGAACCCCAATTCCGTATTGTGATGAGATAGAAGATATCATGTTTGTTCGCTATGATTCCTTTATCGGACCTTCCTTCATCAAGATTGAGAAAAAAGCCATGTGAAAAGGTTCACATAGCGGAAGGCATCAATGAGTTTTCTCGAACCAGCCGTGCTGCAGGAAGTGGGTCACATGGTTGATGACGGCTCGGTTTTTCATCATATTACTGTGGAAAACGGGAAGCACTCTCCAATCGTTAACGCCCGGATCTTTGGTACTCTCAACAGCAACCTTTCCATCGTTGGCTTCGTCGAAAAAGCGACGGAAAAAGGGGTTGCTGGACTTGGACCCGGCAAGAACACCGCAGTGGAAATTGATCTCATCAAGATCCAGAGGGACTGAATGGGCATCGGTTCCTAACTGATTGAGTGCTGGGCCATTGAGCCAACGTGCCAGTCGATAATGCTTCATGTGGTCGGCAACTTCGCTTCCTTGGTTGGGAGGACCCAACATGACGGCCCGAAAGAGGCCAGGCATGGGCATGTAGCTCTCAATCCAGCGCAGGATGATTCCTCCCATGGAGTGGGTGACAAAACAGAGATCATCCCGTTCAGCCAGAGGGGCGAGTTCGCCTTCTCTCAGATCTTTAGCAAGCTTTTCAATTGGGTGCCGTGTTGAAGGGTAACCGATGTTGTGGACTTCGTATCCCTTTTCCTGTAGATGACGCCCCAGCTTCTCCATCGAACCCCGAGTTCTGCTCAGGCCGTGAAGAAGAACGACGGGCTGAGGGGAGTCATTCTGTTGGCTCACTGTGCTGACTTGATCCAGGTGTTTAGGTCTTCCCAGTACCTAGGGTAGGTCTTATTGACGCAACTGGGGTCGAGGATGACGGTGTCGGGAACTTTCGTACCCAAGAGGGAGAGGCACATCGCCATGCGATGGTCGTGATAAGTTTCGATTTTTGCTCCGCGCAGTGTATCAAGGGGAACGCCTTCGATGGAGAACCCATCTTCGTCGACATCGACCTTTGCCCCCATTTTACAGAGTTCTGTCTTGAGAGCATTCAATCGATCGCACTCCTTATAAGCCAAATTCTTTAGGCCAGAAAGCCGACTTTTGCCCTTCGCAATGGAAGCTAGCACAACAGCTGTCATGGCGGCATCGGGGATTTTTTTCAGATCCATCTCGACTGAACTGAGTTCTTTTGGAGGGTGAACTAGGAGAGAGTTATCGAGGTTTTCGACGTCGGCTCCCATGGCTTTGAGGACTTCGACAAAGGCGATGTCGCCCTGAAGGGCAGAAAGGTTAAGGCCCTCAAGTTGAAGAGAGACTCCATGAAGCATGGCCAGTCCTATGGGGTAGGTCGCGGCTGTGGCGTCGGGCTCGATATCATAGTCAGTGGGGCTCTGGTAGGTTTGATTTCCGGGAATTTCGATCCTTCCTTTTTTCTCGTCGATATCAACTTCGATACCGAAGGATTTAAGGAGAGCCGCCGTAAGGTGAATGTAGGGAAGGCTCAGCCAAGAGTCTGTTACGGAAATGGTTGACGCTTCCTTGGCCAAAGGGGCTGCCATCATGAGGCCAGAGAAAAACTGACTGGAAACCTGTCCAGAAATGGCAGTTTCGCCACCTTTCAATCCACCGCTTCCGATGAGCAGAGGAGGGCAGCTGTTATCCAACTTGGCTTTGATGTTTCCGCCGAGTTCTCCGAGGCCTTTGAGGAGGGGGCCGATCGGTCGTTGGTGCATACGGTCTGTACCGTGAACACGACAGGGCCATCCCTTTGCAACCAAGATTGAAGAGAGAAACCTCACGGCGGTGCCGGCATTGGCGAGATAGATTTCATGGTCATTTCCTTGAGGAGAGGCCGTTCTTCCATCGACCAGCCAACCGCCATCGAGTTCTTCAATAACGACGCCAAAACTTCTGAGAGCTTTGCTGGCCACTTGAGTGTCTTCGCTTTCTAGTGGGCCCTTAAGAAACACGGGTTTGTCGCTGAGGGCGGCGGCGAAAAGAGCTCGATTTGTGATCGACTTCGACCCTGGAACCCTAGCCGAAAAACTTTTTGAGAGTTGGCAGGGTGAAAGGGAGTAGCTATGGGACGGGGATGTGGCCATTGTTGGATATTAGACTCTTGGGGCTTCACTCAATGAACTTGGCCCCAAAGGGCTCAGATTCTGACCAAGAAAACTGTCAGGAAATTTATTTCGATCTTTAAAACCGAGCTTGAGGTCAGAGGGAGGGTGAGCCCAGATTCCTGTTTTGAAGATGAGATCCCATAGGCTGAGACTGATACCATAGTTTACGCCGTATTGCCGACCTTGAGGTATCTTTTCAGCATGATGCCAGAGATGCATGGCTGGATGGTTCAGAATCCACTTTAGTGGGCCATAGTTCCACTCTAAGTTGGCGTGATTGAGATGTCCGATCAGAAGGGTGAAAAGGTGGACCCAAAAGAGGTCGAGGGGAGAGAAGCCCAGAAGAAAAAAAGGAATGGAGCCAAGAGAACGGTAGATGACGTTTTCCATCCAGTGGTACCTTAGGTGGGCAGCGAAACCCATTTCCTCAACCGAGTGATGAACTTTGTGGTATTTCCAAAGGAAAGGAAAGCGATGAAGTAAGCGGTGGATCCAGTAATGGCAGAAGTCCTGAACGAAAAAAATGATGAGAATCTGTGACCAAGAAGGGACACGACTGAGGTTGAACGACGGCAGAGCGGAGAGATGTCGCCCAAGAAGTTCTTGGCCGAACAAGTAGATAAAATTGAGAAAAAGCCAAGGGGCGAGAAAGTAATTGAAAAACATGTAAAAGGCATCTAGACCAAAATCCTTCCGAAAAGGGAGTTGGTCCTTTCTCCAAGGTCTGAGGATCTCGAGTGCCCAAACCAGGAGGCTGATGCCAATGAGCATCCACCAAGATGAACGATAACTGAGGTGGAGAATCTGGCCTAAGAATTGGCTGGCCCCTTCAGAGTAGAACTGAAGGGCATCGGGTAGATTCATTTCAATTGACTGGTGCTACCAGCCGATGGAAGCTTTGCCTCCGAATTTTGAAATCTGTGTTTCATCTTCCCATTCTGCGAGTCCAGTTTTAAGGTCAGTCAAACTCATTTGGAAGGTGAACGACGATTGTGAATTTTTTCCAGCTTGGGCATCGGTTTGGATGATTTTCCCGGAAAGGCTGTATTGGGGAGCAATCATTTCTCCTGTATTGGGAACCGTGCTCTGCTTAAACTCAATGTCTTCCCTCAGTTGCCTAACTTGTTTAGGGGCTTTATCTTCTGAGCCTGCAGCAGAGATGGCTGTGGTGGTGACGACTCGACCTGTCTTAGAAAGGGCAACACGGATCTTTTTAGCGAGCAGGTCAGTGTCGATGACCTGTCGAGTTCGGTTCTCAATGTTGGAGATCATGAGGACTTTTCGTTGAGACTGGGCAGGTCCGAATATTCCAGATGCCTTAAGGGAATTGACCATGTGGTTCGCTGCGCTGGACCAATCTTGCACGTTGATCTCTCCTACGCTGATAACTCCTTCTCCCTTTTCCGGGTTAACGTATCGGGCAGGCTCCTTGCAGCCAAGAAGGAAGAGAGGCAAGAGGAAGAGGACGTATTTCATGGGCATTGGCCAGATCGTGAAACGAAAGAATATTATGGGGAAGTGGAGGCTTCTGAAAATCCCTCAGTCATCCTTTTTTGGAAGTTTCTTCCCCAGCGACGCCCCAACCATAGCCACTGCTCGGGAGCTCGTTCCACCATGCCGGAGAGAGCTTTGTCGATTTCTCGGGTGAGGGTGTGGGGGTCAGCATTCGCCTGTTCTTTCAATAGGTCTGGCCCATGTAAAAAACGGAGTTGGTGGCCTTCGTGAAGGATGCCCACCGGTATGAGGGAACATTTGGCTCGAATGGCCAGTTGGGCTGCTGAATCCCAGCTTCCACAGGGTTTTCCTAGAAAAGTCGACTCGACATGGTCTTGGTGGGCGTGCTGATCAACCACAAGTCCTGCAGCTCCTCCTCTTCGAAGGTGTTTGTAGAGCCCGAGCATTCCTCCTTCTTTAGGCAGGGTGGTCTGATTAAAGCGATGGCGTGCGGATCTAAAAAAGCGATTGATCCATTCCTGCTTGGCTGGCTTGTAGAGGGAGATGACCGGTCGGTAATAACGAGCAATGGTTTGTGCGCACAGTTCCCATGGGCCCAGATGCGCTGCGACAAAAACCACACCTCGGTCTTCGGGGAGGGAAGCCATCTCTTCAAGGAATTCATCAAAGCCTAGGATCTGTTTTTTGCAGCTCTCATCATCCCATTTCCCATATTCGATGAGTGAAAGAGGGAGATGCCAAATGTGGTTGTACATCGACTTGGTGATCCCTTCCGCGTTCCAATCAGGCCTGACGAGGCGGATCATGTCATGACATTCCCTTCGGTGTCGACGGTCTAGAGCGTGGTGCAAACGGGCACCAAGAGCCAAGAACCCTTTTAGAATTGGTTTGGGGAGAGCGTGAAGAAAGTCCCAGACTCTGGACTCAGACATCCAGAAGGACTCCAGCGATAAAGGATGCTAGTTTGGCGTCGACCTCCAGCGGCGTTTGATCCTCGAGTAAGGATGGCCATTGGCTCTTTGGAAGGCGAACGCACCGAATGCTTTCGGACGGTTCTGGCGAAGGTTGCGGATTGAGGTTCTGAGGGTGATTTTCGTCGACCGTCACGATCGCTAGAGAGATTCGTTCGGAGGTGACGCCTGGACCAACCACGCGTGGTGGGATGAGCCGGTCGAGTGTGCCATGATAGCCGGTCTCTTCTTTAAGTTCCCTTAAAGCAGCTTCTCCATGTTCTTCTCCTGGGTCGACGAGACCCGCGGGAAATTCGAGACACTGTGCGTCGGTCGCGGGGCGATACTGATCAACAAGAATTAAGTCGCCACTGGGCTTAGCGATCGCTAGGATCATGACGGCTTCTTGTTCCCGAGCACGCCTCACCACCTCCCACGTGAGAGACTGCCCCTCGGGGTGTTCCCATTCCACTTCCTCCAGAAGGAGCCATTGCCCTCTACCTAAGGCTTTTCGTTTGGAGATGCGAGAATCAGAGGGAGTCGTCACCCTCAGACTCCTTGTCATATCTGGCGACGGGTTCACTTTTAAACACAGGGTCTCGCCCTTCGAAAGCTGCGTGTCCTTCTTCGACGATGTCATCTATTTCTTTCATGTATCGCCTTGAATGGTGGACCAAGGTCAAGGTGCTCACTTCTGCTTCCCTCGCAATTTTTCCGGATGCGTTGGCAGTGCTATGATGGTGTCGCAAGGCGTAGTCTCTGTCGCACTCTCGAAAGAAACCTTCGATGACGAGTTCGTTAGCCTTATGAAAGAAGCTGCGCATCCTTTCGTGGTTTTTTGGGCCGGCGAGGTGATCCATGGCATAGCCTAGTTTCCAACCGTCCTTGACGTAAAGGTAGCTAAAAAGTTCTGACGCTTTCTTCTCAATTCCATCTTCAATCTTGATGAGCTGGTCGCTTTTTCCTTTGGCATGGGCTTCCTTCAGGTCTTTGATCCAAGGGCCGGGACGAAAAGGGAATTCGCCAATGTTGACGGTGCTATCTTCTTCCATCAGATAGGCCAAGCTCGTGATCTTGTGGTCAAGGCCCTCACACCGGACAGAAATGTTATCTTCTCGAAACACAAGGCCATTGGAGAGAGGGTAGTCTCCTTTTTCTTTCAGATCCCAGTTTGGAGGACCAGTTTCGTAGAGGTGCACGGTATCACCGTCAATTTCACGAATCTCATAAACTGGCCGGTAGCGACGAATCAGGTTCCAGGTGTAGGAACGACCTTTGCCCTGAACATTGCGGGCAATGCCTTTGGGGCCGCATACGGTGACAATTCTTCTGAGGCCAACCTGATGCCGGAGCAGTGTGTCGAAATTACAGAAGTGATCGATGTGCGTGTGGGTGACGAAGACGGCTCGAATGGATTTGCAGTCGCCGGCGCTCAGGTATCGGGCTTTTCCGCAATCGAAGAGGTAGCCCCAAGGGTGGTTGTCTACCGTGGCCATGAAGCAGATGTCCTCACTAGGGTGACTCTTGTTTTCTGCTTTGATCACGAGGTTTTTCCCTGCTTCATAATTGAATGGTACCGAAGGCGAGTTCCCTTCAATATAGGGTGAAATAGGCTACTCGTGGTGGTGATTCATTGCTCCGAAGTGGATAGAATGGGGGAGGTCAAAACATTTGAGATCATTGGTTCAGAGAGAATACTTAAGGGAAGCCATGGTGTTTTTTGACAGAATTTTGAGCGGGGCTTTTACCAGCCATGACCCTCGTAAACTAATTTTAAGGAGTTGGGTAGGTGATCGCGTGGCATCCAGTCACGAGGAAAGTCCGGCCTCCTCAGGTCAGGGTGGTGGCTAACGGCCACCGGGGGCAACCCCAGGGACAGTGCCACAGAAAATATACCGCCTCTTCGGAGGTAAGGGTGAAAAGGTGAGGTAAGAGCTCACCGCATTTCCGGTGACGGGAATGGCATGGTAAACCCCACCCGGAGCAAGCTCAAGCAGTCGTAGGCAGACCTGGCCTAAGCGGCGGGTAGAGTGCAGGAGCCCATCAGCAATGGTGGGCCTAGATGGATGATCACCCACGACATAAGCCGGCTTATCGCCCAACTCCTTTTTTTACCTTTGCCCGGTGATTTTGAGGCTTAAGATGGTCTAAATAATATTTAGACAGAATTATGCAAGATCTCTTTAGGGAAATTCTAGTTCAGATTGGAGAAGACCCCAATCGAGAAGGCCTCATCGATACTCCAAAGCGGGTATCAAAAGCCATGAAGGAACTAACTCGTGGTTACCACCAGGATTTAGACGCTCTGGTAAATGGAGCCATCTTTGAGTCAGAAACCGAAGACATGGTGATCGTGAAGGACGTGGAGTTTCATTCCATGTGTGAGCATCACATGTTGCCATTTTGGGGAACGGCTCATGTCGGCTATATTCCAAGTAAGAAAATCATAGGGCTTTCGAAAATTCCTAGAATTATCGATATGTTCTCCAATCGTCTTCAGATTCAGGAGCGCCTCACTCGGCAAGTGGCTGACTGCTTAGCCGATCAGCTCATACCTCATGGAGTTATGGTGGTGATGGAGGCCAAACACATGTGTGGCATGATGAGAGGTGTAGAGAAACAGAACAGTTCAATGGTGACGAGTTGCTGTTTGGGAGCATTCAAGAACGATTCAGCGACGAGGCAGGAGTTTCTGAGTCTGATCGGTCGAGCCTGAGAACGCCCTAAGTGAGAAGAATCTCTAGTGAACTTTTTCACGATGGATGATCTGGTCTTCTCTAACTTATTGAAAAAGATATACTTATGTTTTGTTCTTTGAAGTGAACTATTTCACACCCACTGGTGTGACCGATATGACAAATAGAATCTCATGTGGTACTTACCAAGAATAAAATGTCAGTCATCGGAGCAGGAAAAAACCTTGAGGATTTTATAAAAATCCACATCATCAATGGTGATACTAAGAAGAGTCCCTTAGTTGTTCACCTCAATCAGACGGGGTATGGTGTTGATGACCTCTCGTCTCTCACCTGTATACCCAAACTGAAGATCGACAGAATCATCAGAACAGGAGGGCTTCCGAACCATCATGACCTTCTCTGTTACGATATGGCTTTTCAGCTCCCAAGTGGAACATTCTCAAAAGAGTACGGCCTTTGGCTTGAGTCTCTTCCCGCTTAGGGGAAGAAGATCTATCGCCGACTGAGTGGCGAGGAGACCGTTATGAAGAAGGAAGAGCTGAACCTTCTTCTGTAGGAAGGTCTTCAGCAGTTTCTTCTTTAGGGATGGGGTCTCCGACCTGAATTGGATGAGAGACACCGGTTCGGTCGGTAACTTTTCTTTTGTGGATATCGAGGTACCACAGACGGCCATCGACCACAAATTTATAATGCCATTCCCCTTGGGGAAGTTCTCCATCGAAAACCCAGAAACCTTCTCCTGAATTTGTCATGGGAAGTTCGTCAATTCTCCACCGGTTGAAGGAGCCGGAGAGATGAACCGTTGAGGCTGTGGGAACTAGAATTTCAAGGTGAACAGGGAATTTTGGTAGGTTGGGATCAATCTCCTCTTCTTCCTCAACGACAGGTGGGGTCTCCTCTTGTTGTGAGGCTTCACCTTCGGATTTTTCTTGTTGCTTTTTCTTATCAGCTGAATCCTTCTTCTCTTCCGTTTTCTCGGAGGATTGCTCTGACTCTTCGCTTGTGTTCGTTTCAGAAGGGGAGCTCTCAGCGGAATCACTGGGTGCGACCTGGGCTTTTTCTGGCGAGGCACTTTTTTCTGAGGTTGAAGAAGCCGTGCTTTCTCCGCTCAGTTCTTTTTTTATTTTAGAAAAGGTGGTTGGGGCCACTCCAGTGCCAAATTCTTCACGGATCGTGACATTGGCTTCTTTCATGCCTAGGTCGGGATTGGCTTCAAGCAACTCCCGACAACGCTTTGCTTTGGCTGCTTTGGTATCTTCGCTCATTCTAACTTTTATTCACCACGGGTTTTGAGATCAGCCATCACTTCATTGAGTGTGTCATCGAGGGTCTTATCGACCTGATAATCGATGGTTCTGCGGATCTTCTCGAGACAGGGTACCCGGACCATCATGTCCTCAAAGCCCTCCTGATAAGCTTCGCTGTAGGGGATGTGAACGATCTTAGAAGAGCTGCCACTTATTTTAATGATTCTCTCGGCCAACTGGTTGATCGTGACCTGCTCATCACTTCCAATATTGTAGACCTGTCCAAGAGCGTCAGGGGATTCTAGGAGCTGGTCGATGGCATTGATCACGACACTGACATTATTAAAGCAGCGGCTTTGCTCTCCTGTTCCGTAAACAGTGATGTCTTTGTTTTCGAGGGCCTGTTGCATGAGGGTCGGGATGACCATGCCATAGCGTCCGGTCTGGCGAGGACCAACAGTATTGAAGAAGCGAGCAATGACAACGGGGAGGTCATGAGATCGGGCACAGGCAAAAGCAGAAAACTCATCCATGGCTTTTGAGCAGGCATAGGCCCACCTCTGTTTGGTCGTTGGACCGGAAGTGGTATCGTCTTCTTCTGAAAAGGGGATCTTTGAGTTTTTTCCATAGATCTCTGAGGTAGAAGCGATCATGATTTTTTTTCGGTATCGACAGCAGGCCTTTAAGACAGCGTCAGTTCCGATCACGTTGGTTCGGATGGTGTGAAAGGGGTCGTTGACGATGAGCTGGACTCCAACCGCAGCAGCGAGGTGAATCACGACATCGCAGATGGACACAAGTCTGTCGAGAACACCTTCAGAAAGAATGGAGTCGATGACAGGCGTAAAGGCTGGGTTGTTTTCATGCTGGGCGACGTTTGAGAAATAGCCCGTGCTAAGGTCGTCGAGAATTGTGACCTCGTGCCCCTTCTTCAGAAGGTAGTCTGTCAGATGGGAACCAATGAATCCAGCTCCTCCAGTAATCAGGTATTTCATGTTGCCTCGTTAGGGGAGGGGCAGTGTAGGAGGCAGTTGAGAAAGACCAAGGCGTCCCTGACTGATCGTAAAAAAAATGATCCGACAGGACTCATTCTGGAGAATCTTGAAGCTCCAGTTGAAGCCTAGCGGGAATTTGTTCAGAAGTGACGTCGTTACCTGGGTTCCCAGCATTCAATTTTGGAAGAACGTCAAGATCGTAATTCCCTCCCCAATAGAAAGGGGAATCCTTGACCCTCACTAAGGCAGCTGTGCTTTGGACTTCAAGCACCTCAAAATACTCAGAGCTCGACTTGAGGAGACTGGTGTTCCCAAATCGGATGTCGATGAGGGTCAGGGGTCCCAGAGAGTCTACAGATTCCGAGTTCGGAAGAGGGATGTTGGTGTGGACGAGAAACTCAGGGTTGAGGGACCCGATTCCTCTGAAGTCATTTCCAAGCCGAACTAGGCTGTCTCCTTTATCGAATTCACCCAGATAGGTCAGAGTTAGGTCTTTGACGGAAAGGGTTCCGGTGAGTTTGGCGGTGGACTCGTCTTGATAGAGAAAATTAGAGCCGTCGAGACTTTCAATGGTGAATCGATAGAGGCCACCGGGTTTCAGTTCAGTGTCTAAGGTCTCAAGACTTTTGGACTTGGCGAGGTGAATGTAAAAAGTTCTGCCGTCACTGCTGGGCTTGAAACTAAGATTTGAAGGGCTGCCATCTCCTCCGAGGATGGTCAAACTCTGGTTCTGCTGGAGGTCTGTGAGGGTGATGCGCAGGTTGTCGTTGGGATCATTTTCTTGTGTTTCTTGGAATTCGACGACGAGAATTGGAGCGAGGGTGTTGAGCTCAAAGGACAGGTTGCTGCCAGATCCATAGCTGTCGGCTGCGAGCCCCACTTTTGAAAGCGCGACACTCCCGGTGCCACTGATCCCATCTCCATTTGCGAGCGCCCCTCCACTTCCTCCACCACAGGCCACTGAAATGGCGATGCAGAGTCCTACGCAAATAGCTCTCATAAAGAGAAGAGGCCACTTCATGACCTATCTTCACCGTCGAAAAAGTAAAGGCCCCAGCCAATCCGCCGTTCTTTCTGATCCTCGGTTGTCCCTGCTTTTTTCTTTAATGCTCGAAGCTCGAGATTCCATTTCTCTAAAAGTTTTTGCGCTTCTTCAGATGATGCTTTTTGAAACTGCTGAATCTGCTCATGACTTAACCCGGCGTAGCTTACTTTTTTCTGGAACCGAGAGTCACTTCCTTCGCTATCCAGGTTGTAGACCATCGTGTCCATGAGCGTTGATGCATCATGGCCGAGGATCTCGAGGGTGGGCTCAGGGCTTCCTCCTTGAGGGACGTTTCCTCTGGAAAGGAGAATGGCTTGCTCGCCTTTGAGTTCTACGGTTCCCATCGCGACGAGCTCATCAAGGATAGCTCGGTGCGGAACATCACCGGCATGTCGCTGAACTAGAGCTGGGAAACTTGGTTTCTTCCCGAGAACATTGAGGGGAAGGGGACTGCCATCGTCATTCAGGCACTCTTTGTCGGCGATCCATCCCGTGAGGACTCGTGTGGCTCTGTTTGCTTTTGCCTTTGATGGTGAGTCTTCTAAATCCATTTCACGGTAGGCTTTCACCTGATGACGTGTAAGTCCGGTGATAACTGAAATTCGTGAGTCTGACTGCTTCTTCCCATCGAGGGTGAAATCCTTGGCCGCTAAATCGACCATGACCCAGCGAACGACCTCCTCAAAAGCCCGGTGAGAAAGCCCAAACCGGAGCCAAAGTTTTAGCAGTGGACGCAACATGAGAGCAGCAGCTCTGGTGATGGTCTTCTGAAGAGAGGATGCCATCTGAGCATTATGGGAGAGGGTCCATTTCTCCAGCAATCTGAGACAGGTTGTTCCTGTCAGGACACTAGATCAGGTGAAGCTGAGCTTCTCTACAATAGCTTTGCGGTCGATTTTTCCGTTGCTGTTTCGAGGCAGTTCGTCGAGTGCATGAAGTGAAGTTGGCCACATATAAGAAGGCAAGACTTCTTCGAGGTTTTTCTGAAGGTCTCGAAGTTGAGCTTTCCCATCATCTTCGAGATCACGCTGAGAGATGACGAGATGAATTGATAAGGGTTCCCCCATGGCGACTATGGCGAAGGGGTCGAGTTCAGATGAGCGGGCTATGTGCCCCTCGATTTCGGGAAGCTCTACCCTGTACCCCAAGATATTCACCTGTTGGTCTTGCCGGCCCATCCAGTAAAGCTTTCCGTCATCTTCGATGATGGCTAAGTCACCTGTGTTGTAGATGATGGTCTGATCATTTTTTGATTTGATGAAAACTTTTTTCGTCTGATCGGGGTTGCGCCAGTAGCCAGGGCCTAACTGATCTCCTGCAAGATGAAGGGCACCGACTTCCCCTGTCGGTAATTCTTCACCTGTGGTTGGATGGAGAATCACAATGCGTGTATCCGTTGTGGGAACTCCGATTGAAATCGAGGCTCGATTGCCCTTGAGCTCATCCTGAGTGACGGGTTGGTGAGTGCAGGCAACCGTGGCCTCGGTCGGACCGTAGAGATTGTGAAGAGGTACCTCTTGATGATTCAGCCAAGCTTGAGCCAAAGAGGGGCTGAGGGCTTCTCCACAGACCAATAGATGACGGAGGTGACTTGAGAAATTCAAGTTTTCGAGCTGTCCGGCTCGCTCCATAGTCCCAATGACTCCGGGTACCGCGAGGCAGATGCTGATGCGATGCTTAGAGATGAAATTCCCGGGGAAGGCCAAGTCCATTTTGCTTTCAATGGGGTAGAGGCAGGCCCCATGGCTAAGGGCCGCAAAGATGTCAAAGATGCTGAGGTCAAAACTGACTCTGGAGTGTTGACTCAGGCGGTCCTGAGGGCTGATGTCATAGGTCTTGCTCGCCCAGTCGATAAAAGACCTTAGATTGTGTTGGGAGACCATGACTCCCTTCGGACGTCCCGTTGTGCCGGAAGTGAACATGAGATAAGCGAGGTCATCGGGTTTTCCCTCAAGAGGTTGAGGGGTGTTTTCTTTGGGGGTGTCGGTGGAGACCTCAACTATCTGGGGTGAAAGTTTGCCCTTTAAAGATTTTTTGAGGATGGCATCGAGTCGTTCCCTTAGTCCACGGGAGACCACCAAAACTGAGGGGTCACTGTCTTTCAGAATATCAGCTAAACGTTGATCGGGAAACTCTGGGTTGAGAGGAACAAAACAGGACCTTCTTCCCATGGAGGCCAGATAACAGGGGTAGGCCAAGGCTAGGTGGTCGACAAAGATTCCGACTCTGTCTTGGGGAGAAAGACCTTTCAGTTCAGCGTCAACTTGCCCCCATCGATCCCCGAGTTCTCGGAATGTGTAGGAGCAATCATTGGAGGCAACGGCAGGTGCTTCTGGCGTATTTTGAATCCACTCTAGCACGCGTTGGTGAAGGAGTGGATTCAAAGGTTTCTTTTCCACTGAGTGAGTTCTTTTTCAAAACCGAGTTCTTCCCAAAAACTTTCCGCACCTGTGTTTCCGTTGGTGGTCTGGAGTTCCAGTTCCCCCAGTCCTTTTTGAGCGCACCAGCTTGTGGCCTCTTTAAAAAGGTTTCGACCAACTCCCTGCCCTCTAAAAGCCTCTTCTACGTAGCATTCGCCGATCGAAGCCCTTGGCTTGAGATCGAGGTAGGTTGGGTAAGTTTTGACGCGAAGAGAGAGAAAGGCTTCCGCGCGCTCTTCTCCCGCACAGTATAGCATAGCATAGCTACCAAGGAGAGGGCGAAGCTGCTCTAACCACCGACGGGCGCCATCGCTCTTAAGGAGGGGATAGCCTCCAGCACGAGACTGATGCTCGTAAAGAGCCTCAAGCATGGACTCGACTCGTGAGGCATCGTCCTCCCTAAAAGACCAGCTTTTCAAGGGTTGGAAAAGAAAGCTGATATTTTAGAAACGGAGGTGAGTTCCGTCAGTTGGTCAAAGGGGACTTCTTTTTCAAAGTGATCCGACAGTTTCTGAAGAATGGTGAGGTGACCAACGGAGTCCCAGCCGGGGACACTTCCCATTTCTGTGCTCGGCTCGAAGGAGTCAGGGCTTTGCCCAGAGACTTCAGCCAGAACTTGTTTGACCTTTACTTCGATGTCACTCAAAGGAGTTGCTCCAATTTCGAATTCAACCAGCTGGCGAGTTTAAGGGCTCCCTTATCGTTTAAATGTCCGACATCTCTCCAGAGGTCATAGTGTTGGAGGAGTTCTGTCGGTGGACGCCAAAGGGGAGCGATGGCTTCCTGGCGTTTTCGCAACCATGGGTCTCCTTCATCAAAGCCGCATTTCGGTAAGGCAAGAAGAATAAAGTGGATATCTCGACCTTTGCATAGCTGGGCCATCTGCTCTAGATGATTCCATTGGTGAAAGTACCTTGCTTGATAGTAGAGCCGTTTGAGGGTACCCGGCCAGGATGGAGGGGAGTGTTTTAACTCTTTGAGCTTTTCTTTAGCCCAGTCGTTAGGAGTGTTTCCGAGTCCAGCGGGGGACGGGATCTTCATGTATCCTGAACGATCCAATCTTGCGGTGTCAGCCTCTGAGGCAGGAAAGGCACTGCTCACCATCCCTCGAGGGATCTGGAGGAGTTGGGCCTTAAGAGCTCGAAGCGGGGATGAGGACCAGAGGGAATTGAGTGTCGTCGGCTGGAGGGTGTGATTCATATGGGGGTGGTCATCAAACCGAAAAAGGAGAGGGGCTTCCATGACGACGACTCTGGGTTCATGGTGTTTTAGCCAGCTGTCCAGCTGATTGAGGCGTTGGCCATGGCCAAACCAGTTCAGTCCCAAATTGAGATGTGTCCGGTTGGATAGACGATCTAATTCAGGGGAGTGTAAACCGTTCATGGTTCGCGACGTGCCTAGAAAAATAACATCAGCTGAGTTGGCCTGAGGAGATGAGCACATTTCCGAAAAGGTTGTCAGGTGGGCGTCGCTTCCCTTCCAAGCGATGTTATGGTCTAGCCAGTTTGGGAGTAGAAAACCGAACAGAAGTAGTGGGGTCAAAAGCCAGAGCAGATACTGAAAATCTCGAGACATCAGAACCTGAAATAAATAAAAGCAGCCCGGCCTTGGTGAAGATGATCAGCCAAGTATAGGAAACAGAAGATCAGCCATGTGATGACCAGTTGAAAGAAGAGGGGAAGACGTGCGTATCTTAAGGCAAACTCCTCCCAATGTTTGGATCTAGGAAGGTGGGTGAGGACGGCGAGGATGACAGCAAGCCACATCAGTGGAGGTCCTTCAAGAAAGGTGAACTGGTTGCTCTTGGAAAGCTGTCCCAATAAGTGCCCGATGTGCTGAAGATCATCTGCTCTGAAAAACAACATTCCAAGGTTGAGGAGGAGCCAATAAACCAACCAACTAACTGGGAACCAAAAGATGGCCAAGCCCACTTTGAGCTTATCGAGTGGATTTTTTAAGAATCGCTGCAGCACGGCTAGAAGGGCATGGAGCAATCCAAAGAGGAGGAAGGTTAGATTAGCCCCATGCCATATCCCAATGATAAGGGTGGTGATAAAAAGGTTGATTTGCACTCGACCTTTGAGAAACCCTCCCTTCATCATCAGAGGGTAGAAAAGATAATCTCTGACCCAGTGAGAAAGTGAGATGTGCCAGCGATTCCAGAAGTCGGCTGGATTATTGCAACTGAATGGGCGATCAAAGTTGATGGGTACTTTGAAGCCTAAGATGAGAGCAGATCCAATAGCAATGTCTGAATACCCAGAGAAATCGTTGTAGATTTGGAACGCGTAAGCAAAGGTCCCAATCATCACGGGAAAAGCTCCAGCATTCGAGCTCGACTGATAGATAGGGTCCACAAGAAAGATTCCTAGCGTATCTGCGATGACGATTTTCTTTACAAGTCCCAAAAGAATGAAGAAGATTCCCTGATGAAAGAGGGTCGAGTCAAATGAAAACTTTTCCTTCATCTGGGGAAGAAAATGACTAGCACGAAGAATAGGCCCAGCGACAAGTTGGGGAAAAAAACAAACGTAAGTCAGGGTGTCGAGCAAACGGGTTCTTGCCTTGATGCGCTTGTAGCTCACATCCAGTGTGTAGCTGAGGGTCTGAAAGGTGTAGAAGCTAATTCCTATGGGTAGGAGGAGATCGAGTTTGGGAAGTTCTCCCCATCCGAGCTGGGACCATGGCCCTGAGAGGGTGGCCAGAATTGGGCCTAAGTATTTAAATAACGCCAAAAGAGAGAGGTTGTTGACGATCGACAGCCACATCCATAGCCTGATGCTCTTGTTTTTATCGTGTCCGTTCTGGATCTTTAGGGCGAGAAAGTGATCGGCGACACTTGAGTAAATCAGTAAAAGGATGTGCCAGCCGGAGCCTAAAGTGTAGAAAAGGAGGCTGGCAAAGACCAGCATCACATGTCTTAGATCCCCCTTGTTGCCCAAATTCCTGAAGAGGAAATAGACGAAGAAAAGGAAGATGTAGTAATCGAGTCCGGCGAAACTCATGGGGGCACCATCCCATGGAGGGGCAAGCTTTCAATGGTTAGCTGAAAGACGACGAGAAAATTAAGGTGTTAATCTTGGGGAATAAAAAAAGCCCTTCAGAGCAAGGCGCTTTGAAGGGCTTATCAGGTGGAGATGGCGGGAGTTGAACCCGCGTCCAAACAGTGGTTTCAAGATGACGTCTACGAGTGTAGTCCCTTTCGGTTTTGAACGGACCTAGGTCGGGACCACCGACCGCCTTCAGTAATAAACCCACGATCACCCGTTGCCATGAGCGCTTCGCCCTTCTGGGTGTTCAGCACTCCCTAGAAGGAGTCCGGAGTACTGAACCTGTCATCTAAGACAACAGGATTTGTTTACACTTGGTTGCGATTAGGCAGCCAGAGCGTAAGTAGTTTCAGAATAAGATTCGTCAACTAAGAATAGACCGATTATTTGAGAGGCCAACGATCATCCTCTACTCGCAATCAAAAAGAACGCCACGGCTGTCGAATCCAGTTCATCCCCGTAGAAAAACCATTGTAGGAGAATCTGCTTCAGCTCAAGATAATGATGTAAATTAAAGTCTCGAATGGGCTAGTAGCCTTGAATCTGAAATTTCTGAATCACCTTAGGCGCATATGAGATTCAGAGGCTTTCCCCTTGTTTCATGAGTCCGTATATTTTGAGGATGGCCACAAGAGCATCTGGGTGTTCTTGGTGAAGCTGATGGGTTAGAACAAGAAGCCTTTCTTTCGGAGATGAATCTAGGCCTTCGAGTTTTGGCGGTTGAAAATATTTTTCAATGGATTTGACCAGAAAGGGCAGTTCGTGAGAGTCGATGTCGGTGACTTTCTGAACGCACGAACAGTTCTGGTAGGAGTTCTGAAGAACTCTATTTGGAGTCAGTGTTTCATCTGAAGCTTGAGAAGGTTTTTCAAGCCATTCACGACAGAATCGACATTTAATGGCTTTATCTTGAATGAGTTCAGCACAAAAAGGGCACTCTTTCATGGTGGAGACATGTGGAGACCTAGGATGAAGGAAAGATGATGGCTGGGAAAATTTGTCTAACGGGTGGAAGTGGCTTCTTGGCATGGGCCTTTCAAGCAGAAGGGGGAGCTGAAGAGTATTTCTTGCCCCTAAGAAGACCTCACCCTCACCTTGCAAAGGGAAGAATTCTAGAGTCTTGGCAGGGCGAAGACTGGGAGTCCATTTTCAAGCGGGAAAAAGTTGTGGCTGTGATCAACACTGCGGCCATGTCTGACCCGGCCCAATGCGACGCACAGCCTGTTGAAAGCAACTGGGTCAACGTCGAGTGGCCGCTATTGCTAGGCAATCTTTGCAGAAAAATGAACATTCCATTGGTGCACTTTAGCTCTGACCTTGTCTTCAATGGTCGTGAAAAATGTTATGGTGATCACTCTGTGCCAAGTCCCTTGAGTCTTTATGGAAAGCAAAAAGCAGAAGTTGAATCGAGACTGATGGAGATCTATCCGCAGGCCTGGGTCTGTCGTCTCCCTTTGCTTTTCGGAGAAAGCGGACCTGAGTCGAGAAACGGTTGGGCTCATTGGATTGTCAGAGCTAAAAAAGGGGAGAGGCAACCTTTGTTTGTGGATGAATTTAGGTCGACCATACGGAGTCGGCAGGTGGCTAGATTTGTTCTGTCTAGGCTAGGAGAATTGGATGGCCTCATGAATTTAGGTGGACCAGAGCCTCTTTCAAGATATGAAATGGGCATGAAGGTCTGTGAGGTCTTTCGGCTTGAGACCTCTAATATCATCCCAACGAAATTGGCGGAAGCCAAGTTTTTATCTCCTAGACCTCCCAGCTTAGTTCTAGATTCGAGCCGCGCCAGATCAGAGGGTTTAGGGGGTGATTTCTTCAAGGAAGAGCTTGAAGCGATTAAGGCTGAGGGTGGCTGGGTCCGAGCTTAGCTCAGAGCTGATGGAAGTCAGCGAAGGAGGTTTCCTCCCTTTTGATGAACGACTTGGGCGCCTCCTTGTCCCAATGTGGTCATGGAAAGAGATGGCTTTCCATCTTCTTCAGAAAAAAGACTAATGTCACCACCATATCCAGTTTTTGAGAGGCGAATGAGAAGCTTCTCGTGATTGTTGAATGTGGAAAGGCTTCCCCCGTTAGGCGTGTTCCCAAGTTCAATGATGGCGCCACCATCCTTGTGAAAGGTGGTGATGGTTCCTGCACTCTCTGTTCTAGAAAGTTCCACCAAGGGC
>Ga0233432_10001247_pt1 | contig 24695 bp, 43 predicted proteins | sample SI_122_August201_6_FD_179870 | JGI IMG/M metagenome (GOLD analysis project Ga0233432, IMG submission 179870) | Seawater microbial communities from Saanich Inlet, British Columbia, Canada - SI_122_August2016_10_MG | ecosystem: Environmental > Aquatic > Marine > Inlet | place: Canada: British... | reverse complement strand
TATGATTGATTTGCAATAAATTTAATATCGCCACGAGCAATACCAATATCATTAAGTTCGTGGTTTGATAGAGCTGATAGTTCTTTGTATGTTTGTTTGATGTTTCTGCGTCTGCGTAGTTCGGCACCTAAGTTTTTGAAAAAGTTAGCGATGCCGTTTAGTCCAACTATTTCGAATGTGTTTGCTACCAAAGTAGTCATTTTTCCGTTTCCTTCGTATATATATGTGTGTGATCCGAGTCTAACAACCGTTAGTTTTACTCCTTCTACAACTATATTTAACATGAAAAACCGGTGAGGACAACTGCATATACCAAGAACCCGATATGCGTATAGTGCAACTGTGCGTATGTGCGCACCCAAAAGAATAGGGCAACTGTGAAGCCGCCCTATTGTTTTTGTTTATACTATGTTGCGTCTGTCGAGAGTGTCTCCACGTAGCATACAGTCTAGTACGTATGCTCGATCACCTTTTTGAAATTCTGTTTTAACATAAGTTTCAAGGTTGTAATTGATGTGCTTCAATCCTGTTCTTCTTTTTGGTAGTCTGACCGCAGTCATTACACTACCAAGCATGTCTGCTATAGTTCTCATTGTTTTCTCCAATATGTAATGCTGTCTTATATGGCGGACGCCCGTTGTCTTTTCAACGTGTCAGGTCGAAGGTGTGAATAACTTCTCTTTTCTGGCCGTTTTATTTATAAGATTTTACAAAACTGTTACAAACTTTTTGATTGACTTTTACTAAGTATTCGTGTAACGTAATGTTACTTGTGAGCGACGGGGTAAAGCCGTCAAACAAAGGAGAAAGAAATGGAACTACTCACTATGTGGAGCCTCATTGGCTTCTTGCTTGCTGCCTATGCAGTTATAGCAAACGATTCAGTACAAACGCTCGGTACATGGATGGCATCAAACAATGAGCGATTCAACTACAAAGTACTATGGGCAGCCGCTTCGGCTGTTTTATTATATACACTCTGGTATGGGTGGTATATGAACGGAGGCGATATTAGTTACGGCAGATTAAACAAAATCCCATTCCAAGAAGTGCAATGGTATCACGCAGCCGCACCTGCTATTCTTGTAGCACTTACAAGGATGGGCGTACCAGTTAGCACAAGTTTCTTGGTGCTAAGTGTGTTTGCAAGTACCTTTATACTAGAGAAGATGCTTATGAAATCAATCATGGGCTATGGTGTAGCAGCCGCATTTGCATATGCAGTATGGTTCGCAATACACAAATATTTTGGCAGATGGTATGACGAAACTCAGCCAGTCAGCGAAGGCAACAAGAAGTTTTGGCGCATCGCCCAATGGGTAGCAACAGGCGGACTATGGTTCACCTGGTTGTCACACGATGTAGCAAACATCGCAGTGTTCCTTCCGCGTGAAGTACCTGTAGACCTAATGGTGTTTATCAGCATTGTATTTGTTGCTGGCTTGTTCTTTATGTTTAGAGAAAAAGGCGGTAAGATCCAAAAGATTGTTTTGGAAAAACACAACACACGATACGTAAGGTCAGCAACACTGATTGACTTATTCTATTGGTTGTGCTTGTACTTCTTCAAAGAGCTTAACGACATTCCTATGAGTACAACTTGGGTGTTTGTAGGCTTGTTAGCAGGACGTGAGTTGGCTATGGCAACATACTTTGGTAAAAAGAAAACCAAATCAGTATTTCCATTGGTCGCTAAAGACTTTGGCAAGATGATGGTAGGACTTGGTGCTTCAGTAGCACTGGTCCTAATGGTACATTATATTATTGTTCCAAGCGGACTATAATAGTTGACAAAAGCACTGCCCGTCAAACGGGCAGTGTATAATGTTATCGTGCTAAAAAAGTTTGGTAAATACATTATATAGGATTTACTACAATGAGAAAACGTACTAGAAGCATATTAGAAGAATTGAACAACCTGCATAGGGTTGAGCATAACACAGATGCATTTATTCAAAGCACAGGATTAAACATAATCGAAAGTGCAATTAATCTTATTGACAAAATCCACGAAACATATGACATGGAAACGGCTGTTGATCTTGAACGTAGATTAGTAAACAGCATTAGGGCCGGTGATGGTAAAAAGTTTAGCAGAGGCGTGACTAGGGTAATAGAAGGAAAAAAACAATGATACTAAATGAAGGCGGTAAAGTTTTTGACGGAACTAGCGACTTTGATCATGCTGCTATCGAAGAACTATTGGATGATGTAAACAACAGGGTATTAAAAGGTACTGGTATTGAATGTATTCCTGTTGGTAGTGCAGCAACACCAACACCAGGTAAACGCTCAGGCGATTTAGATGTTATTGTTGACGAACAGGCTGTGATAAATTTTTTTAATAGTAAGAATGTTAAAGAAGCAAAACAAGCCCTTTCGGAATTTATTGCAAACAAAGGCTATAGCACAAAAGTTATAGGTACGAATGTGCATGTACAAATGCCGTTGGGCGCAGACAGTCATCAACTTGATATTATGGTTGTAGGCAATGCAGCTCAAACTGCTAAGTTTCATACACACGACATTCCGCAAGGATCGCCCTACAAGGGCATTCACAAACAATTAGCAATGAGTAAATTGGCTAAAAGCAAAGGTATGTTGTGGAGTGCATGGAAAGGTTTGTTTAGCAGAAACGAACAAGGCAAAGCCGGAGAGTTAATTTCTAGTGACTTAGAAAAGATTGCAAAAGTTTTATTACACGATGGTGCAACGGCAGCAGACTTAGGAAGTTTAGAAAGCATACTAGCTGCATTACCAAATGATCAAGCAGTTGCATTAAAGGCAGAATTAGAACAAGACAGGAACTGGGGTCCTAAAACAGAATCATTAGCTGACGCAAATCACAACAGGCTTGTTATGCTAACAAAGGCAATATTAGTAAAATGAATTTTATAAAAGAGTTACAAGAAGCACGTATGTTGAGAGACAAGCAAGATCAGTTGTCATTAACATATGAAGATGCAAAAGAAAAAATGTATCTTTTGATGTTGGTCTTAGAAACAATGCGTAACTTTCGTGATTTTAAATCAATAGCAGCAGCATATTCAAGAAAAACAGTTCGCTATGATAACTACAAACATTTTAGACCAGAAAGCACAGACCTTTATAATTTGATTTATTTTGTAGTTGGTGACGAAGATGCACAAGATAAACTTAAAAACCCAGGTGCAGCAAAAAAAGCTAGAAAAACTACTAGTGTACCGCAATTAGCATTATCTAGATATATTCGTTCCATAAGCAATTTGAGTGATCCTATAAAAACTGACATAGGGTTGATACAACAAATTGAAAGTGCTTTAAAAATACAAAACAGCGATTATAAAATGTTAAGACGTAATGTTATGAATTTACAAAAACTAGATAAAGCTGAAGTTAAGAAAACTATTACTCGTTTGACTTTTGCAGTAAGAGCAAAATTACCTGATAGCGACATTACATCTGATTTTAATAAAATGGTTGCTTTTAATAATCTTGAAGATACTAGATATAAAAGTCCGGAAGTAATTCCACATGCTGTTTCAAACGATGTTAGTGTTGATGATGCTGCCAATTATAGATTTTTAGTACCAGTTAATACTGTTCCTTTTGTAGCACGTTTTATAGGACTTGCAAATGCTGGAAGAAGTGTAACTGGACAATATGTAACAAGTTATTTGCCTATAATATCTATGATAAATGATATTGTAAAAGCTGGACCGGTATATATCGAACAGTTGAAAATGGTACATCAACGAGCCAAAAGACGCCGTTAACTCATACTTTTTAATTAAAAGACTAAATACAATATAAGAAACTCCATAGAGTAATGGAGAGTCATTTAGAAAAATAGGAGATTAAAATGGCAGGATTCACAAGAGTAAACGGACTAGGTCATGCACATGACACACAGTACAACACAGCACAAATCGTAGGTATGGAAATCGACGCACTAGTTGACATTTCAGGTAAAGGCGGCGTAGGTTCAACAATCGAAGCGATTGCACAAGAATTTAACCCACTAATGATGAAGTCAGCTGGAACAGCAGGCAAGATTTTGATGGTTGTTGACGGCCACGGCCAGACAGCGGCTTCAATGCAAGAGCGCCTACGAGCACTAGGTACAGTTGATTCAATCGTACTTACAAGTGCTACAGTTACAGCACGTGACCTAGACGATTTTAGCGTAGCATAATAATTCCTTACCTTAGGAACCGTGATTGCTTACACAGGCGTCACACTAAAGAGTCACTTTTTAAGTGGCTCTTTTTTTATGACTGTAAATACCACATGCGTCATCTACCCGACTACGGTATAACTTTTATACATAATCCAAAAACAGCAGGAACAAGCATCGCTCAATGGCTAGACTGGAATTTTAAAACAGTCAAAGGCAGAAGACATGGCAACCATGATGAAGTATGGGAATATTTTCCAAAAACTAAATGGTGTTTTGGTGTAGTAAGAAATCCGTGGGATAGACTTGCTAGTTGGTATCATATGCTAAGAGAACCTTGTGACTTTGAAACATTCCTATATACTCGTATGTATGAAAACTCAAGTTCTATAAGTTTAACATTTCAGCCTAGAATAAATTGGGCAGGTGTTTGGTATAATATAAGAACTCCTCAATATGAATGGTTTGGCGAAAATACCAATTACATAATAAAATATGAACAGCTACATGAACAATTTGGTTATTTGCAGAAAGTATTAGACTGTGATGCACCGTTACCACATCGAAACAAAAGTGTTGACTTTGATTACAGAACCATGTATAATGACGACATGGCAGAGCTAGTTAGAGACATATACCTTAAAGATGTAATTGAGTATGAGTATGAATTCTAGAATACATTTATATACATTAGTTGATATTACATGTACTAATGCCAGACGCACTCAGGATGCATTCAAGTATCAACAACATCAAAACTATCAAAGCGTTGTACAGGTATTGAGCCTTAGAGGAAATCCTATTATTGATAGTATACCAAAAGTTATTACTCCAGAAGATATAGAATTTGGTAAAGCCTATGCTCCTTTACATATATGGAAATTAACTTTTGAAATAGGTTATGCCAGCAGTATCACAATGGATTCTCTTATAGAAGACTTTAATTATATTCCAATCATAGATAATTTAAAAGAAAGTGTAACTTTTAAAATGCCCATGTTTAACACTACTGACAAAGATTATAAAAATATTCTGTTTACGTTTGATAAATAATATTACAGTATTAAACTGTAAGGCATATATAAAAAAGGTACAACAAGGCTATTTCCTGTCGTTAATTAATTGGAGTATATATATGTCGACTAGTCAAATCGAAAAAGAGAGTTTAGAAGCACATGTTGATTTGTGTGCATTGCGCTACGAGCAATTTGAAAAGCGTCTAAGCACTGTTGAAACTAAACTAGATGGTATTGCAGACCAAATGGCAGCAGGACAAAATAGTCTTACAAAAGTTATTATAGGAGCAGCAGGAACGATAGTAGCTGGTTTGTTATCAACTATTGTTGTTATTATAATGCAATTGTAAAATGAAACTAAGAGATATATTCGAAAAACAGGTATGGGCCAAGCGCGGTAATAAAGTTGTTAGAAAATATCGCTGTACCTCTGGTCCAAGAAAAGGAAGAGTTGTTACAGACTTAGGCAAATGTTTTGCTGCACCCGATATTGCAAAGAGAAACAGGTTAAGGTTGACAAAAGCTAGATTAGGTGCTAAAATGGCACGTAAAGCTAAACGAACAAAGAGAACAAGTGGCGCTAGTATCGCTGTGAAAAGGTTAAACAAATGAAAATTAACGAAGTTACACAAAATCAACCAGCCATGCAAGGCAAAGTTAAAAGAGCAAGTGCCACCGAAGTAGAGATCGAAGATCCAAAAAAACCAGGAGTCAAAACCACTATTGACTTAAAAAAAGCAGCCGTTACACAAGACGACAAGGGCAACACGGTTGTTACACCAAACGCACAAAAACCTGCTGGACCAAATAAAATTGGAGTAGGTGCGACAATATCAGTTAATCCAAATGAAATGTAATCAGATATTAAAACACATTCCAACACATCTTAACAACGAAGAAAAAGAAGTGATGGAACGTATAGGAGATGCTGAATTTGCATTTTCTTTAACGGAGCGTGAAAGAAAAGTTGCAAACGATTTGATTAGAAAGAGTTTGTTAAAAGCAGTTAAACATAATGATAGTGTAATGGTGGTACCTAGTGGATTCAATTTCAAATGACTTAAAACAATTAATCGTAGAAGGATTAATGAATACCCCTCTTCCTGTGAAAAAGGGTAACGCAATTATTATTGGCCATATTGTAATTCGTTACAATAAAAATAGCGGCTATCATATTTTCAACACAAAGGACAGCGAAAAGATTTGTACTACAAATACTAAACATGCAGCCCTTGGAGTAGCTAAATTAGTTAGTAGAGGTAAGAATATCACAGACGTGCTAAGACTAGATTCGTTGCTCGAAAAATACTCTAATGATTTAATTTTTTATAACTATACGATAGCCAACAGTAAAGATATACAGAAAGTTGATATGACAGAAATGCGAGCAAGCTCTACGCAATACGCAGCTCAAGAAATTAAGACTAAATTGGAAAAAATTATTTTTGAAGATTGATAAATAACTGTAACAAACCATAACAGGATAGCGACATGAACATAGCAGAATTCACAAAACCAGTAACGGCTAAGACTTTAAACGAAAGTCTTGCAAAGAAATTTGGACAACGTATTAGTTTAGAAAGTTTCACACTAGAGCAATTACAAAATGCTCGTAACAAACTCCGTACTAAAATGAGTCAAGTTGAAATGACTGAGAACTTTAGCACTGTTGTTGAGAGTGATGCATACAGTAAAAGCAAAGCTATGTTAGATGTATTAAATGCTGAAATTTCAGAGCGTGGTGATATTGAAGAAGCACCAATTGAAGAAGGCGAAGTGCCAGCAGGATTGAAAGCATATCAAGACAAGAAAAACAACGGCAAAGCGCCTGCTAAGAAGCCTGCAAAAGGCAATGGCAAGATGCCAATGGATGACAATGGCACACCAGACGATAAGTCAGATGATAAGCCAGCCTTCCTAAAGAAAAATGAATCTGTTGTTCGTGAAGGTGCCGAAGACCAAGCTGAGATTGTTATGGCAGCTAAAGATATGGTTGATCGTGTTACCAACTGGATGGAAGACACAGCAGAAATGCAAACTGAATCAATGCTAGAACTAGCAGATGCTATCCGTGACGAAATGGGTTCAGAAAAATCAGAAGCATTTGTCCAAGGTGTAAAACCTAGCCTAGAAGAAATGTACAAAGCAATGGAAGTGACTCGTGGAGCTCTAAGCGGCGCTGTTGGTTTACTAACAGGCGAAGGTGAGATGCCAGCACCAATGGGTGCGCCAGATGATATGGGCGGTGATATGGAACCAACTGTTGATATGGAAGGTGATCCAGCATTAGACATGCCTCTTGATGCAGCAGCACCAGCAGCAGGCGGAGAAGAGCCACTAGGACGTGAACAGCGTGAAAGTGTTGACTCTCGTCGTTTAGCAAAGACACTTTCAAAAAAAAAATAATTGAGTCCGTTAATACAGATAAATTATATCAAGTATTACGCCTTGTAAAAAACAAGGGTGTAGGAAGTTTATCATTTCCTAAACTTGATAAATTAATGGCCAATGCTGAATCATCTCAATTTACATTTGATACATTCAAGGCAGCATATGATAGCGACCAAAGAATCAAAGACATTGTTGTAAACTTTGACCAAGATAAAATTGATCTCAAAGACAGTGCCGCAGATGATTTGCCTGCTGTAGGAAATGCTGGCGGAGACAAAGTAGGAAGTATGGCAAAAGCCGCTACTGATTTATCTGATCTTTAATGTTTAAAATTACACAAGGTGAAGCAGACCTACATAATCATTTTTTACGCAAAGAACTAGATCGATTACACGATGCTATTGTTAGTAAATTAAATATAGTAAGTATTTCAAAATTATCCTATTTGTATAGTTTACGACATAATTTTTCTAACCCTATTACAGTTGCATTGCTTGGTAGACAAATTCTTATACATCCTGGTAAGAAACGTGCATTGATTTTGTTTCTTACTGGAGTAAGATATGTTCCTAGCATTTTTGTAGTAGCATCAGGCGGCGAAGTGTTGAAACAAATACCTTTTATTGAAGATTCTAAACCAGTTGAATCGCCTGCCTTAACAAATATATTTAATAGCAATATCTGGATGATAAATGTACAAGGACAGAAAGACTACAGTGGACAGCATAATGAAGATGAATATAATAAGAAAGCACAAGGTTACTTTCTAAAAAATATTGTACAAAAGCATGGTAATCTTTATATTACAAGTGCGTGTGGGTTTGAATGGAACTCAGAATTTAATACTGGAAAAAAACATATAAACATCAATGTAAAACATAAAAAGCATATATTACCTGCACTGTTTAACTTGATTGACAAACAATAACTTATCATGTATACTACTAGGAATAAAGGAGATTTTATGTCTAGACCCGACGAAGAAATTATTACAGAAATTAAAGAACTAATTGAATCACATGTGAAACCAGGCGTTGCAGGCCACGGCGGTAATATTGAATTTTTAAGCTATAACAATGGGCACTTGCTTATTGAACTACAAGGTGCTTGTAGTGGATGTGCAGGATCGCAAATGACACTAAAGTTAGGTGTAGAAAATATGATTAAACACTTTGTACCAGAAGTGCAAAGTGTTGATGCAGAACATGGGTTTAGTAATGTAGATCCGTTTTATAGCCCTGGTATGATGCAGCCATGGAATACAGTTGACTTTGACGAGATAGTTGATGACTTTGATAATTGAAAAATACAAGTATGAAAAGTTAAAAAGAGTTGAAGTTGGCGGCAAGCGCAGGTACGCTGCACCCGGTGGTCCACCTGTAGCAAGTGTGACAACAATCCTTAGTGGAACCAAAGACATGAGTCATCTCATTGCTTGGAAGAAACGTGTAGGTGAAAAGAAAGCACAAGAGATTGTTACTGAAGCCAGCGGCGTTGGCACACGTATGCACAAGTATCTCGAAGATTATGTAGACAATGGTGTATGGACTGAATCAGCAGGTAGCAATCCATATGCACAACAAGCATATCAGATGGCATGTGTTATACGTGATGAAGCAATGCGTGATGTAGATGAGATATGGGGTAGCGAAGTTCCGCTTTATGTTCCTGGTATCTATGCAGGTACAACTGACCTTGTAGGACAATACAAAGGTAACCCTGCAATTCTTGATTTTAAACAAACTAACAAACCCAAGAAACCTGAATGGGTAGAGGACTATTACCTACAACTTACTGCCTATGCCATTGCCCATAACGAAGTACACGGCACTGATATCAAAGAAGGACATATCTTTATGTGTTCACGAGATCTACAGTATCAGCAGTTTGATCTATGGCCAGACGAGTTTGCAGAGTGGGAACAAGAATGGTGGAACAGGTGCCGCCAGTATTACGAAAAGAATGGCTAAATACTAATAATATTGTATTAGGAGTAAAGCATGGCTGTCGTACAGATTTCACGCATACAACATCGTAGAGGACGTAAACTTGAAGGCACAGGCCTACCACAACTAGCTAGTGGTGAAATTGGTTGGGCAATTGATACCCAAGAGTTGTTCATTGGTAATGGTGCAGTAAGTGAAGGTGCGCCTGCTGTAGGTAACACTAAAATTTTAACTGTAAAAGATGATTTACTATTATTAGCTGCCCAATATGCTTATAACAGAGGCGATATTCAAACTAGTTCAAGCGTTGGTACACCCATTGAAAGAACTATTGAAGACCGCTTAAATGAACGAGTGAGTCTTTTTAGTTTTCTTCCTGAATCAAAACGACCAGATATTAACGGAGTAGGTAGTGATGTTACAGAAGAATTTCAACGAGCATTAGACGAATTATATTTAAAAGATACACGTAAAGGAAATTTAGAAGCAAGGACTACATTGTATATTCCAGCAGGTGAATATATAGTTAGTGATAGTATTAAAGTTCCACCATTTGCAACCATTATTGGCGCAGGAATTGGTAAAACAAAAATTACAGGTATTGATACTGGAATCTTTACAACCGTAAACGAAGATAGTATTCCTGGCGATTACCAAGGTAATGCAACTGCTACAACAGAAAATCAACCAAGACATATTGAAATATCAGAAATGACATTGTATAGCGAAGCGCAAGGCGGTGTTATATTATTACAAAGCACTAAAGATAGTAGCTTTGAAAATCTAGAGATAAACGGAAATTGGGATAACAGTTTTGGTGCAAGTACAGATTATCACGCAATAAAATTAACATCAGCTAGTTCGCTGGTAACTTGCGACAGAAACCATTTCCATCATATTCACACTAGTAATTTTGTCAACGGATTCTATTCAGACTACGATATTATAGAAAATATGTTTTCCGGCTGTATAATGGAAAACGGTCATAGAGGATTTGCGTTTGGTATAAACACTACTTTAGGTGCAGTAGGTGAAGCTACTGGTCCATCAAAAAATACTATTACACAATCTCTTTTCCAAAATCTATTGCATGAAGGCATTTCAATACCAAATGGTGTTTACAATATCAGTGACAACAATAGATTTGAAAGTGTAGGAAACAACGGCGGTAATGCTGCATCAGCAGCCTACGCGATCATTGATTTTGGTAGTATAACCAATATTAGTAAAAACGATTATTTTGAAAGACTTGAACAGCTTACAATTGATCCTTTATACATTTCTTCAAATCATGTGCCTACAGTAAAAGGTAATAGATATTTTCAAAATGCTTATCCTATTAGCACTACAATGGGCGTACAACAAGAAGAGGTTGGCTTCATATCGTTGCCTGTGGACGGTGACAAAGGTGTATATAAAATTGATTATTGGTATAATGCTTCAACCGGCGGCGGCGAAGTGTTGCGCAGAGGAACTATAGAAGTAATATATAATGTAGGAACACAATGTCTATTCAACCACGACTATACCATTAACGGTGAAGATCCAGTAGACGGAAATGCTGTTGTATTCAACGCAGGCTTTACTGACAACGTTAACCCACAAAATGGCGACATTACAGTTACAGTAAGAAATTTATATCCAGTTATTAATTCAGACAGATTTACATTTATGATTACACAAAGTAGATAATGGTTACAAAGGACTATTACGGACGTTTAAAAACCTGGCAAGATCTTAGAAAACAACTAGAAAAAAGCAAAGATCCAATTAATCAAACAGTTGAGTTTTTCGATAAACTTCCTACTTCCAGCATGGCAGTTGATCCGTACAACAACAAATCTTGGCCAGATCCTTGGATGTTAATTGAAGAAAATGTGTACTGTAGATTTTTAAAAGTTTTAGGAATATGTTACACATTACAGTTAACTGATCGTTTTTCCACCAGAGATTTTGAGATACATATCAGTATAGATTCAGAAAATCATGACTTAGTTTATCAAATAAAGATTGACAACGATATGCTTACATCGTATAATGATACATATGAATTAACCAATCAAAAGAGTTTCACAGACTCGCAATCTATCGTTAAGATGCCAAGACTTAACTAACTAAATAGTAGACCAAAAAAGAATAAAATAGGAGAAAATATGTCTAATGGAACAATGATCGTCAAGCGTGACGGTACTAGATCACCTCTCAACATTGATAAAATACATTTTGTTGTTGAAGAAGCCTGTAAAGGGTTGGCCGGCGTTAGTAGTAGCCAAATTGAAATGAATGCTAACTTACAATTTTATGATGGCATGGCAACTTCTGACATCCAAGAAATACTAGTACGCAGCGCAAATGATTTAATTTCATTAGATGGCCCGAACTACCAATATGCAGCAGCAAGGCTTCTTAGCTATGGCTTGAATAAACAAGTGTTTGGGCGCTACGAAAGTATTACATTACGCGAAATGATTGATGTAAATGTCAAGCGTGGAGTATACGATAATGAAATTCTTGATTGGTATACAGACGAGGAACTTTCAAAACTTGATTCCTACATTCATCACAAACGTGATGAAAACTTTACCTATGCAGGACTGCGTCAAGTAGTAGACAAATATCTATGTCAGGATCGTTCTACAAATGAAATATTCGAGACTCCTCAGTTCATGTATATGATGATTGCTGCAACTCTATTTGCACAATATCCAAAAGAAACACGTATGCACTATGTAAGGAGATATTACGATGCGACCTCACTTTTTAAAATCAATATCCCAACACCAGTCATGGCAGGGGTGCGCACTCCAGTCAGGCAGTTTGCCTCCTGTGTCCTCGTTGATTCGGATGACACGCTTGATTCCATTTTTGCCAGTGATATGTCTATTGGACGTTACACAGCGCAGAGAGCTGGCATCGGTATTAACGCAGGGCGCATCAGAGGAGTTAATTCAAAAATTCGAGGAGGCGAAGTTGCGCACACAGGAATCATCCCATTCCTAAAGAAGTTTGAATCAACTGTACGTTGTTGTACACAAAATGGTGTACGTGGAGGTAGTGCAACTGTACACTTCCCGTTTTGGCATCAAGAAATTGAAGACATCCTTGTGTTAAAAAACAACAAAGGCACAGAAGACAATCGTGTACGCAAACTAGACTATTCAATTCAATTGAACAAGTTAATGTACGAGCGTTTGTTAAGCGATGGCGAAATAACATTATTTTCACCACATGATGTACCTGGACTATATGAAGCGTTTTACAGCGATCAAGAAAAATTCCAAGAGTTATATGAGAAGTATGAACGTGCAACAAGCATTAAAAAACAAAAAATACCAGCAATGGAATTGTTTAGTGCATTAATTAAAGAACGTGCAGAAACAGGCCGCATTTATATTATGAATGTTGATCATGCTAATACACATAGTTCGTTCAAAGACACAGTATACATGAGTAACTTGTGCCAAGAGATTACATTACCTACAAAGCCACTTAATCACATCGATGATCCAGAAGGTGAAATTGCATTGTGTATCCTTAGTGCTATTAACGTAGGTACAATCAAGTCATTAGATGACTTAGAAGAACTATGCGAATTAGCAGTAAGAGCATTAGAAGAAATTATTGATTACCAACGCTATCCAATCAAGGCAGCAGAAATTAGCACAAAAGCAAGACGTAGTTTAGGTGTAGGTTATATTGGACTAGCACACTTCTTAGCAAAGAACAAAGTAAACTATGCAAACAAAGAAGCGTGGCAATTAGTACATGATTTATCTGAAGCATTTCAATATTATCTACTCAAAGCCAGCAACAAATTAGCGCAGGAGCGAGGTGCTTGCGACTACTTTGACCGTACTAAATACAGTGACGGTATTCTTCCAATTGATACCTATAAGACGGATGTCGACGCAATTGTGGAGAACAAGTTAAACTATGATTGGGCATCTCTTAGGAAAGACATATTGGAATTCGGACTTAGGCACAGCACTTTGTCCGCACAAATGCCTTCGGAGAGCAGTTCCGTTGTGTCGAACGCAACTAACGGAATTGAACCACCTAGAGGCTACCTGTCCGTTAAGAAGTCAAAGAAAGGGCCTCTTAAGCAGATTGTTCCACAATATACTTCGTTAAAGCAATACTACACACTGTTATGGGAAATGCCAAGCAATGAAGGGTATATCAACACTGTAGCGGTTATGCAAAAGTTCTTTGATCAAGCAATTAGTGGCAACTGGTCATATAATCCAACACAATACCCAGACAATGAAGTTCCTATGAGTGTTATGATTCAAGACTTACTAATGACATATAAACTAGGTTGGAAAACTTCTTACTATCAAAACACATATGATTACAAAGAAGATCCAAGCGACATGGACGAACCAGCACATTCAATAGGCTGGCATGACAATCAGCCAGAAGTGCAACCTGCAACATTGGCAACAGATGAAGACGATGAATTTTGCGAAGCATGTGCAATTTAAACTTGACAAACGGGCCAGATCCAATTATAATTTAGAAACACAAAGAGGACACACAATGAGTAAAACAGTATTTAATAGAGAAAAAGTAGACTTTACCAAAGAGCATATGTTTTTTGGTGCAGAACAAAACACACAGCGATACGATGTATTCAAGTTTCCTGTGTTTGATAAACTAAATCAAACAATGCTGGGTTACTTTTGGCGTCCAGAAGAAGTAAGTTTACAAAAAGATCGTTCTGATTATGCAAACTTCCGTCCAGAGCAGAAACATATTTTTACTGCTAATCTAAAGTATCAAACATTACTAGATAGTGTACAAGGGCGTGGCCCGTGTTTAGCATTTTTGCCACACGTATCTATTCCTGAACTTGAAGGTTCTATTGTTACTTGGGACTTTTTTGAAACAATTCACTCACGTTCTTATACACACATTATGAAAAATATATATGCAGATCCAAGTGAAGTTTTTGATACAATTCTAGACGACGAGAGAATTATTGAACGTGCCGTTAGCGTTACAAAAAACTACGATGCATTCAATGATGCGGCAGACAATTGGTTCCATCATGGTAAAGGTTCACTTCGTGATGTGAAAAAGAAACTATACCTAGCAATGATGAATGTTAATATTCTTGAAGGCTTGCGTTTTTACGTAAGTTTTGCGTGTACGTTTGCATTTGGCGAATTGAAAATGATGGAAGGCTCAGCAAAGATTATTAGTCTTATTGCTCGCGATGAAGCACAACACCTAGCATTAAGCACACACATTTTAAAGTTGTGGGCACAAGGCAAAGACGATCCAGAAATGGTTAATATTGCAAAAGAGTGCGAAGAAGAAGTTTATAACATGTGGCGTGCTAGTGTTGAAGAAGAAAAATCATGGGCAGAGTATCTATTTAAAGACGGATCAATGATAGGCTTAAACACAACATTGTTGAATCAATATGTTGAATACATTGCCAACCGTAGGCTGAAGGCATTAGGATTTAATGCTATCTTTGATCAGCCAGTAAACACAAATCCGCTACCTTGGACACAGCATTGGCTATCTAGCTCAGGATTGCAAGTTGCTCCACAAGAAACAGAAGTTGAAAGTTATGTTATTGGTGGCATCAAACAAGATGTAGACAAGGACTCACTAAAAGGATTCAGTTTATGATAACCATATGGGGCAAACCTGCATGTCCAAGTTGTACACAAGCAAAAGCCTTGTGCGAACAAAGGCAATATGCGTTTGAATACAAAGAGCTTGGTAAAGACTTTGACAGAGATCAAGTATTAGAGGCATTTCCAAACGCAAGAACATTTCCTCAAATCACAGTCAGCGGCAAATCTGTTGGGGGCTACGAACAATTTGTAAAATATATTGAAGATACTAACTATACAGGAACAGGACACACTTTATGATTATTGAAACACCTTATAAAATGCATGACACAGTTACTATTAGAACAAACGCAGGTGAAGAAATTGTAGGTCGTTTTGTAGAAGAAAACGATAATACTATCACAGTAACAAAACCATTAGCTCTACAAGCTACACAAGAAGGTATTGGGTTAGGTCCATTTGCCTTCACTGTTGATCCTAAAGGTAAAATACCATTGAATAAAAGTGGTATTTTGTTTGTAAGTAAAACAGAAGAGAGTATGGCAAAGCAATACGTAGCAAGCACTAGCGGAATTCAAATGGTGTAATATGCCGTTAGTAGCTTTAAAAGATGGTAATAGTAATGTAAGTTGTACCGATGGTGCAAAAGGAACTGCATGTGCATTTGATGAATTTGGAACAGCTATTAGGTGGAACTGGGATACAGATACAACACAATCAAGCAATGCTGGTAGCGGTAATGTTTTTGCAAATAATATTGGAGTAGTTCGTAAAACCGATGTTATGGCAAGTCATCCACACGGAGATCCTTGTGTAGCTTCGGCTACAAATCACTCGCCGCCCTTAGATACCTATTCGCCTAATGTCTACGCAAATAACTTAGAAATTGGGCGTATAGGCGATCACTACGATGGTGACGGCACAAGCCAAACACATCAAATTTCATCTGGGTCAACTAATGTCTACGCTAATGGTGCATAATGACAGAACTTCACGAAGAGTTTATGACTCTTTTCCAAACATACATTAAAGAAACTGAAGATTTTGAAAAGTACGGCAAGAAGATTGCAGCACAACGAGCTCGCATGGCCTTACAAGATATGAGCAAACTCATAGTGGCAAGAAGAAAAGAATTACAACAACAAAAATTAGATACATGAATGATAATTATTTAGAACAGTTAGGACACAAAGCAACTACCTATTTTAATGCAAGAAAGGTAGCTATTGAATATTCAAAAAAGTGGGATCTATCAGGAGATCAAACAGCAGACTTGGTTATAATTAGTCAAGTATGGGCTGCTGATCTGTATGGAGAATCAATAAACGAAGATGATATTGCAATGAGATTAGGTGTACAAGAGTATTCAGACCCAAAAGCAAAACAATTGTTTCTAGAAGATGATATGAAAAATCTACAACTTGTTGAACTTTTTGAAAGGTATATAAATGATTCATAAAAGATTTGGAGTAAGTGAAATTTTTGTTTGTGAAAGCACTGCTAATTGTGCAATAAGTAATCCGCAAAAAGACAACTGGGAAGAAATGGAAGACTTTATTGATAAAGGAAATTACATTCCTAAATATGTTTTTGCGTTTGCTACAAACGAATTTGCAATTCACTTACAGCATAAGTTTAATTTAGATTTACGTACTAGAGATGGACATTTTGTTTTGCAAGATTTTCAATGATGTTAGCGCTCTAATATTATAAAGATGTAAATACAATATGACCGTTAATGAGCACAAAGAAGCATATAGATTATTTTGGATGGTCAAAGGACATATTGCCGAAAGTGATGATACTGCAAAGTTATCAGCAGATAGTTACTTTAAAAGACTTTGGGTAGACGGGTGCAATGGGGCTCCGTTATATGATTATGAAGAAGGTTTTGAAGATGCATATAATAGGAGATTTCACAATGGCACAAACCGGACTACCATCACTAAGCGATGATGATTTACTTTGCTTAGAGAAAATAATTGCAAAACAATTTGCACGAGAATGTGAATATGCCAAAACATTTGACACTAAAAATGGTTGGGGCTCAAACCAAAAATCAAATCAATTACTAAGAATAATGAACGCTGTAAAAACCACACGTTCGTCAAAAAGAATAAAAGAACAACGCTGGTAAATTAATAGTTGACATGCTTTTAAAAGCATGTTATAAATAATATGTTGACGTTGAAGCAACGTAGACACATACTGGACCGCGGGGCAGTACCGCGCTGCTCCACCATAGATACACTATTAACAAAACAGCCGTGGCTGGCTCGCTAGACTACCCCGGGTTCTTAGTTCGTTAGGGAAAAAAGCTATAGTGTATCTTTGCTGGGGCAGAACTAGGATCGACAGGTGTGAAAGTGAAGTGGAGTTAACCGGATGACTGCGTTATTGGTCAACATACACAATTGCAAATGACAATCGTGCGCCAGCAATGGCAATTGCAGCCTAATTAGGTATGCGGGGTATGGGTTCCACCTAGCAACAGAACGGACCCATTTACAACGAAAGATACTATGCAACACAATACACACGGTTTTGAAGTAGAAGTAAATGAACATGATGTAGTAGATAAAGTCTACTCAGATATTACACCTCGTATAGAACAAAGCGAATGGGTGATAAAATTAAAAAATCAAGCAGGCGAAGAATGGAAGACTAGATGTACCGAGCATTATGCTTGGAAGGCAGCTGAGTACATTTTAGAAATGGAAAAAAAAGTTAAAGAACTACAAGAGGAAATAAATGAAATACGTAATTGATATCGACGGAACTATTTGTAAAGAAGTAATCATACCTGACAGTGGTGGCAAGAAGGATTATGCAAATCATATTCCAATGCCAGAACGCATTGCACGAGTAAATGCATTATACGATGCAGGACACACAATCAAATACATGACAGCAAGAGGTTGTGTTAGTGGCGTTGACTATTACGACCTAACCAAGAACCAATTAGATGGTTGGGGTGCAAAGTATCATGAACTCAGCGTAGGCAAAAAAGAAAACTATGATGTATGGATTGACGACAAAGCATTTTGGAGTGAAAACTTCTTCCGTGAAACAGGAGAAACGTATGAGTGATTACACATGTGACAACTGGGTAGTTATCAAGATGAAAGGCGATGATCCTCACTATCGTCTTCTTGTTGGAACATCAGGCGGTTACTTAGATGGCGACAGTTGGCGTATGAACAGTGGCATTACAAAGGTAGAAGAGGACGAAGCATTCTACTACTTCTATGGTTCTAGTGGGTCTCGATATCGTTGTTGCAACTTTACAAAATCGTCGTACACACTGAGAATGAACAATGCTGGTATTTGGGATCAGCTTCAGCAAATTCACGGCGACAAAGTTGAGATGATGCCAGAAGATACAGACTGGATGAATATGGATTGGATTATCAAATGAGCTATAAGATCGAAGCCGCCTCTAAAGAAGCAGCCGACCGCATTAAGGAACTGGAGGCAGAGAATGAAAAACTGCGCAAAGGGTTTGATGTCTACCAGCGTGAACGCGATCGATATAAACATGCAACCCCAGAAATAAGTGGTGCATATTTTCTGAGTGGTGGTCATGGACCTAAGGATGACAATCAAATGCCGCAGTTTGTAGAAATCGTACCTGCATATGGATGCGGTTGGTCTATGGTTTATGAGGACACTGGACGAACAATTAGCTATGAGGGGTCGTGAAATGAGTGATGCAGAACTGATCTCTCGTCTGCAGGACGCCGTGAACGGTGAACATGATATGACGCCACACGGCGCTGATCTTTTGCAAGCCATCGACTGCATCGAACAATATAATGTAGCAGTCAAGGAGTTGTTTAGTCTTCTTGACGCCACTGAAGAAACTGATGAAGGTAGAGTACACCGACCAGTTCAAATAGTTTGTGTCCGTAGTGATATGTTGATCAAACTTGAAAACGTCTTGGCTACATTAAAAAGCACAATGGAAGAGAATATGGAATGAGTAAAGTATTAATGTGTGATCCGCCCAGCGGTTGGAAGTATGGGTTTCCTAAACCTGTTCATGAAGAATACCATACGCTAGGCAGTGATTTTGATTTGATAGCCTGGCTTAAAGCCGAAGGTTACCCACAGTCAGAGATTGATGCTTGCGGTGACCATTTCTATTGTAGGTATTGGGAGACAGACGATGAGTGATCATAGATTTATTGCGGCAATGGATCACAGTGGTGGTTCAACAGGTGGCGTACTAGAACGCTACGGACAAGCGTACACAGAAGAAAACAAGATGGAGAAAGTTCATGCTATGCGTCTTAGAATGGTCAACAGTCCTGACTTCAACGACTCAAACATCTGGGGAGCAATCCTCTACCAAGACACAGTCACCCGTGGCATGGTTAACGTCTTGGATGAAAAAGGCATTGACACGTTCCTAAAAATTGATAGTGGCTGTGACGAAGACGGAACACTCAAACAGTTTCCAGTAAAGCAGATGTTGGAATGGGCTACAAACGGTATTGGTCCTCGAATCTACGGCACTAAGATGCGTAGCATTGTTAAAGGTGTAAGCATGGTACATCCTGTACTCAAACAACAGTTTACACTTGCTCGTACTATTTGTGACTACGGTCTTGTACCAATCATTGAGCCCGAAGTACCTATCGACAATCCTATTAAAGCTAAAGTTGAATCAGCTCTTATGTTTCATTTACAAGAGTTCTTGGATGAGTTCCCAGGTAAATGTATTCTCAAACTAACACCACCGGAAGTACCCAACTTGTATCACGACCTTACAGTGTTTCCTAATGTAGAAAAGGTTGTGTTCCTAAGTGGCGGATACGCTACACAAGAAGCATGTCGCAGACTATCAATGAATAACGACATCACAGCAAGTTTTAGTAGAGCATTAAGCGAAGGGTTAAACTATAACTTGACAGATGCAGAGTTTAATGCAAAGATATCACAAAATATTAAAATGATAAAGGAGGCCTGCGGTGCCATATCACACTAGTGCAAATTTATTTGAAGTCGGGGACTTTATTAGTCACGCAGGAAACAAACTAGCATGGAAGATTGAGTGCGATGCTATACGCCCTGAATGGTGGGACGGACTAGCACGTATGATCATGGACTACCAGAAGGAGCCTTTTAGCAAGGTAGTTGGTATTCCACGTGGCGGCTTGCCACTACAATATGCTATGGAAAAGTATGTAACACCTGGAGACCATCCTTGGATGGTTGTAGATGATGTGTACACCACAGGCACAAGTTTTAGAGAATTTTGTACAACTAATCAAACTATGTTTGCATATAAATGGTGTATCTTTGCACGTAAACCTATTGCGTACCAAGATCCACATGATGTAAGAGCTCTGTTTACCATGCCTGCTACCTTTGGATTAGGTGAATGAAACCAAACACTAGCTTTGAACTATCGATCCGTGACATCGAAGTTATTGAATCGGCACTAAGAGCAAAAGCTGGACGCAGAGGATTGGCTATTGCACAAGGTGATGTATCTATACAACTCCACGAGGAGATGAATGAGATACAAACTCTACTAGGTAAAATACACGATCAAAAAGTTTGGTATAAACCAAAAGGATTTGTACCAGGCGGATAACTGTTACATAAAAAGCACACTTTTTTGTTTTTTAATTTTTTCTCTTGCTTTATATATAAAATGTAGTATAAATAAAGTGTGGGTTGGAAACACAATTTCCAAACCCACTTTTTTTACGCAAAGATAAAGGAAAAATATTATGCGCAATATATTTACCATTTTAACAGCTACAATGTTCGCAGGAGCGGCATTTGCTGAAACACCAGCAGCACCAGGTCCGGTATTGTCAGGTGAAGTTGAATTAACATTCAAAGAAGACGCAACCACTGATAAATGGGGTGGTGCAATGGGTCTAGACTTAGGTGTAGACGCAGGAGGATTAGCAACAGTTGATCTAGACTTTAGTGCAACTGACGGAAACGCAATAACACTAGACAACTGGACAGTTGGTACAACAATTAACACTTTAGCTATTGCTATTGGCGACGACAACGGTCTTATGCCAGGTGCAGAAGGTGAACAAACACTAGCAGCACCAGCAATGACAGAATCAGTTGTGGTTAGCACAGGTGGAGCATCAGTAGCAGTTGGATTTACTGACTGGACAACTGATATTACTGACGTAAGCAACGTCCAGGGTGCATATACAATTGATATGAACCGTTTTGCATTAACAGCAGCAGCTGATTATAACATGGACAGTGAAAACACTGTTATTGGTGCAGGTGTAGACGGACTAGACTTAGGTGTAGCATCGCTAGGTGGTGCAGCAACATACGACATGGATGCAGAAATATTTGGATTTGAAGGTGTAGTAACCAGTGGTGGCGTAACAGCATATCTAAACGGTGACAACACAGACGCACTACAGAACATCGGTGGTGAGTACGCAGTAGACGTTGCAGGCGCAACATTTACAGCAGGCGCAAACTACAACATCGATACAGAAGACTTTGCTCCAACAGCAACAGTAGGTTTTAGCTTCTAAGTTAAACACATAACAACTAAAAGGTCGCCTTGTGCGGCCTTTTTTTATGACTAAATAATATGGGCACATTATTTAGAGAGGGTAATAACATGCATGAGAATAAGTATGACGTGACTGTCATTAAAATAGTCGACGGGGATACAGTAGACGTGGATATTGATCTAGGGTTTGGCGTTTGTTTAAAAGACGAGCGTGTACGCATCATGGGCATAGACACTCCAGAGTCACGCACAAGTGATAGAGTAGAAGACTTGTTTGGCGAAGCAGCTAAAGCAAGACTAAAAGAGCTTATGAAACACGGCGGCAAACTTATTACTACTGAAGACAAGCACGGCGAAGATATGAAGGGCAAGTTCGGACGTATTTTAGGTGATTTTGAAATAGATGGAAAACGTGTTACAGATATTATGATAGAAGAAGGACATGCAGTAGCATATTTTGGCGGTAGTAAAGAAGAAATTGCTATGAAACACATGGCCAATAGAGAGAAGCTATTACGTGAAGGTGTGGTAAGTACAGAAGCATACGAAAAAGCACAGAAACTCATGGAAGGAAAATAAGTGAAAACGAGTCCAGCAGCAATTCAAGAATTAGTAAGTTATATTAACAAAGAAGTTACACAGATAAAACTAGAAATGAAAGTGAACGGACCGGATCACAAATACTATACCTATTGGGAAGATAGATTACAATATTGCGAACAAGAAAAAGCTAAACTTTGGTCTATAATGGGTAAAAATATTCCTAAACGAGATAGATCAAACGGAAATAGAAGATTATAAAAAGGTTGACATTCAACTAAACTCCTGCTATATTACTTAGAGTAGAAACATTAGCAGGAGTTTTTTTATGACAATGCAACTAGTTGGTCCTTATATGACCACCACTCGTTACAATCTTAAACAGAAACAAAGCAAGAGTAAGAAACTACAAAAAGCACAAGCCGAACACGAGCAGTGGCTTGTAAAGATGGGTGTAGGCAAGAGCAAAGCACAACACACCAACGAAATACCAAATTACAAAACAAGTGACACAGTGCCACTAGGCAATAATATTGCAGGACATGGACCACAAAAAGAGTCTATGGTATATTCAGGTGAACGTCAGTTGCTTGGCATAGCCACTATGCATAAAAGTAATATGGTACCAGTATTCGCAGACAGAAAAGAAGATGCAAAAGACATCTCAAGTATGCGTCGATAAACAAAAACAATCATTGAGGTAAAACATGAAACAGTATATCGCAGCAGTAATGCTGATCTTCGTGAGCGGTCCAGCAACGGCTCAAAACTTTGAATTGGAAAAACTATTTCCACAAGTACAATGCATGGCACTGAACGTTTATTATGAAGCAAGAGGTAGCAATCTTGCAGACAAAGCCGCAGTAGCAGACGTAGTGCTGAATCGTGTAAATGACTCACGTTATCCAGATACAGTATGCGAAGTAGTCAAGCAAGGACGTAAAGACAGTGCAGGAAATATGATACGAAATCAATGTCAGTTTAGTTGGTATTGTGATGGAAAACATGACAGACCACAGGATCAAGATCGCTGGGTAGAAGCACAAGGTATTGCATGGAATATAGTTGAAGAAGGCAAATATCGTGGCATTACAGAAGGCGCAACGCACTATCATGCTACATATGTTAATCCACGTTGGGCTAAGACACTACAAATAGTTGGACGAATAGGTGCGCACATATTCTACCGTTGGGAATAGCATAAATATAATATGATATTAGGAATACTTGTACTACTCACGGCGCTGTCGATCAGCGCCGTTGCTATCTACTACAGCGTTAGTGGATTGGTGGCCATCTTTGCCGCCGCTGCGTTGCCTATTATGATTATGGGCGGCGTATTAGAAATAGGAAAACTTGTAACTGCGGTGTGGTTGCACAAATACTGGAACCAAGCTAAATGGTGGTTAAAGAGCTATCTGACTATTGCTACAGTGATATTGATGTTTATTACAAGCATGGGTATTTTTGGATATCTCAGCAAAGCACACATTGAACAGACTGCCGCAGCCACTGAAGGTGTTGCACAACTAGATCGCATTGACGAAGAACTTGATAGACAAGACGATATCATTGCTAGAGCAGAAGAACGCATACTAGAAGCAGAGGCTAGTGTGGGTGCAGGCAATGACGCAATACAAGCACAAATAGACAGAGAGCAGGAACGTATTGATACAGCATACACACGCATCGAACCTGCTATTGCAGAACAAAACTCTATCATTCAAGCAGCAAGAACATCAGACAGTGAACGTACACAGCCATACGAAGAGCAACTGACTGCATTAGATGAAGAACTACGCAGACTAGATGCACAAGCAACACAGTACGAATCACGCATTGCACAACTAAGCGTTGATGCTAGTGCAGTAGATCCTGTGTTGGCACAGATTGACAGCATACAAAATAGTATTGTAAAAGTTGAAGGACAACTTGCTAGTAGAGAGCGTGACCAAATAGCATCTGCACAGCGTACCATTGGAGCAAACGCTGACGGCAATGCCGGACCAAACACACGTAGGTCAGCAGACACATGGATAACACAGCAACGTGCTAGAATAGGTGAACTACAAGCACAGGTAGCACAACTACGTGCTACAGCACAAAGCACAGTTGACACAGAGCGTACACGACTAACTAACCTTGTAAGCAACATACGCAACACACAAACGCAGGCAGTCAAAGACCGTCAGTTGGAAGTGTTAGCAACTATTGACCAAGTACGCAATACAGAGTCTCCTGTTATAACAAAAGCAAGAGAAGAAGTACAACGAATTCGTGCTAGTGCAGACGCACAGATAGCACAGTCAAACACACTCATACAAAGTTTACGCAATAGTTTAACTGTGGGCAAAGATGCCGCAGTTGAAGCTACCATTGCCGAACAACAACAAAAGATAGTATTAGCAAATAATTCTATTGACACACTCACAGAACAAAAGTATACTCTACAGACTGAGTATAGAAAACTAGAAGCAGAAGTAGGACCAGTAAAGTATCTAGCAGAGTTTATCTACGGAGACACTGCTGACAAGGACATACTAG
>Ga0233432_10001246_pt1 | contig 24704 bp, 19 predicted proteins | sample SI_122_August201_6_FD_179870 | JGI IMG/M metagenome (GOLD analysis project Ga0233432, IMG submission 179870) | Seawater microbial communities from Saanich Inlet, British Columbia, Canada - SI_122_August2016_10_MG | ecosystem: Environmental > Aquatic > Marine > Inlet | place: Canada: British... | reverse complement strand
ATCGACGATCAGAAAAAACGATCATGAATTTATCCCTTTTTCTTATTATAATGTTACCTATAAAGTTCACGAAATCAGTATTGGTAGTGGCACAAGGAATATAGGAACGGATATAGAAATTAATCGTTACCGCCTTAACATAAGGTTTTTAGAAGAAAGTATTTCTAAGGTTGATCCTCTTCAGTGACCGAAAGATACATGATTAGCTATTCTTCACCTTGCTACTCTGGTAAGGTTGAGATCGAAGCTCAATCTTTGGATGAAGCCATTAAGAAGCTTCCTTTTCTGAAGCCGGGTTGTGAGGCCAATAGGGAAGGGTCATACCAGATCAAGAACGAGGAAACCAAGTAGAGTTGATTCCCATAGAATATAAAAAAGATATTCTGAAAAAATTGACCCTTACCAGAAAGAAAACCCTTTTCTCTCTGGATTAACACTCCATTCCAAGGAAATCGGACTAGGGCAATCGCAAGATGACTAGGTTGTTAGATCTACCTAGAGAAAGGGTTCGAATTACCTAAACGGCTAGGCATTTTATTTAAGGGAAGGCATAAGACGATCTTCGTCTAGAGCCAAGTGGTAATCAGGGTCTTCCAGCACATTCACTTCAACAAGATCTCCCATCTTTTCGAGAAGAACACTGCACTCCCGAGAGAGATGGCGTAGGTGAAGGGTCTTACCAGCATTGCGGTACCTTTCGGCAAGGGAATGGAGCGCCTCAACGGCTGAGTGATCACACACGCGAGAGTTAAGGAAATCAACGATCACGTCATCGGGGTCGCTCTTCGGGTCAAAAGCATTCTTAAATTTAGTTGAAGAAGCGAAGAAGAGGGGGCCATTCACATCGTACCGACGGTGTTTATCGTCTTCTTCAACAACTTTAATGTGGATTTCCTTGGCATGCTTCCACGCAAAAAGAAGAGCTGAGGCAACGATCCCTACACCAACGGCAATAGCCAAGTCAGTGAAGACAGTGACGACGGTCACGAGAAGCATGACAAAGACGTCGTCCTTAGGCGCTTGCCGTAAAACCTTAAAGCTGGTCCACTCGAAGGTGCCTAGGACCACCATGAACATAACCCCGACCAAGGCCGCTAGAGGGATGCTCTCAATGAGGGGAGCCGCGACGAGGATAATGGCGAACAGCCCAAGAGCAGCCGTGACACCTGAGGTACGCCCGCGCCCACCGGCTTTAATGTTAATCATGGACTGACCAATCATGGCACAGCCTCCCATGGCAGAAAAGAAACCACAAGTGAGGTTGGAGGCTCCTTGGGCTAAACATTCTTTGTCTCCACGTCCTCTGGTTTCTGTAAGTTCATCAATGAGAGTCAATGTCATCAATGATTCGATAATACCGATCGAAGCCAAGATGATCGAGTAAGGCAGAATAATGAGGATGTTATCGAGTGTAAAATCCACCATGGGAATATGAAAGATGGGCAAACCGCCGCTCAAAGTGATCATATCATCAGGTGTACTACTCGACGTCATATCGCGAAGCTGATCCCAGACGGTTCTGACGCTGTCTCCCAAAGGAGTTAAAGTGGTGATCAAGGTCACCACGATGATGGCCGCTAAAGAAGCTGGTATGGCCCGGGTCAATTTCGGGAGATACTGAATGATGGCCATGGTGAGAGCCACGAGCCCCAACATGACGAACATTTCATTCCCCTGAAGCCACTGTAAAACAGGGGAACCCGCCGAGGCCGTTGCTTCAGGGTCTAGACTTTTGAATTGGCCAAACTGAGCCATAAAAATAATGATGGCAAGGCCGTTGACGAACCCCAGCATGACAGGGTGGGGGATGAGTCGGGCAAACTTGGCAATCCTGAAAACTCCAAACAGAATCTGTATGATCCCCATCAAAACCACAGCCGCAAATAGATATTCAACGCTGTGGTTCACCACGAGAGAAGTCATCACCACGGCCAAGGCACCGGTCGCGCCGGAAATCATTCCAGGGCGTCCTCCGAAAACAGACGTGATCAATCCGACAATCGCTGCGGCATAAAGCCCAACCAGAGGGTCAACCTTCGCCACAAAGGCAAATGCAACGGCTTCAGGAACCAGAGCCAGAGCAACCGTGAGTCCAGAAAGAACGTCATCTTTAACGTTCCCGTGTTTCTTTTTAGCGAGGAAAAACATAGTTTGTATCTTCTGATAAAATTGTGGCTTCCCTCATTTAAGATAAGAGAAAGCCAACCAAATGAATAAGGAGCAGGCTACTGAGAAAGATAATAGGGGAAGGTTTGTGGGCAAAGAGCCTATATAAGAACGACTCTTTCCCGCACGAAAGCCTGTCAGCGAGGAACGTCAGTCCTGTCGTTTATGAAAGGCTTGAGTCCAACATTTTCGACCATTATTTTCGGCCTCAAAACGGAAATAGGCTTCCTCTTCATGTTGATATTCAAAGCATTGAGACCTTTCGGTAAAGAGAACTTCATGATTTGGGCCATAAAAAGTTCCCTTCACTTCGTTTTCGAAACAGATGATGACTCTTCCTCGATATTCGTGAAGGTTATGAATCAACAGACCCGTCGTGGCATAGCAGGAGCCACTCTTAAGCGACGAGAGTATATCGCTCGGAGCATTTCCTTTTGAAAAGACCTGATTCCATCCATTTCCAAAATCTTTGTCATGCTCGTGGTAATCATCATTGGCATAGGCAAAGAGTTTGATGTTGTTATCTAGACATTCCGTCCAGAAGTCTGTGTAGTCCCAACCGGCTCCAGCCAATCGCCATCCAGGTGCGCCATAGTGACCATTGAAAACCTCGACACCTGTGGGTAGGACGGGGTACGTCTTGAGCTCATCTACCGTCCAGTAATCCTTTTTAGGCCCTTGTGGATGACAGACAACCGTGAGTTCTTCTCGAGCACTCTTAAGAGCCTCCTTTTTATCTTCTATTTCGTAGTAAGGATCTATCGTCTCAGATATGAAGAGCATGTGGTTAGTGACACTGTGTTCAAAGCCCTCGAAAAAGACGATGTCTGGGTTGTCTTTCCTGACTTCAGACAGGTCCGTGATCTTATCGTGGTCCGTGATCGCCATGAAGTCATAGTTTTTTCGACTGTACATTTCGACCCCGGTGGTGAGAGGGGTGTTGGAGCACCCACTGCTCTCTTTGCAGTGAGTGTGAAGACTGCCTTTATACCAGCTTCCTTTTCGGACGTAGGGAAACTCAATAGACGTCGATGCGATTTCTTCAGAAAGAGATACCAATTGGCTCTTCACTTCTTTTTCCGAAACCTCTAGCAAAGCATAAGAGCATTCGTTTTCACAGAAAGAGGGGGAGGCGTGGATATAAAAATCCCCCACCTTATTCAATTGTATCCCTCGGTGGAAATGCCCGGAAAGGAAAAGTTTTGGTCTAGAGCTACCTTGGGCTTTAGAAAGTAGGCCTTCACTATCTGTGTTAGCATGGTTGGACAGGCTCTTATCGAGTCGCTTTCTTACCAATTCCGAAGGGTCAGCCTCGGTCATTCCATAGGGCAGATACTGATCCCCCAGAGAAGTCTGATAAAGAAGATAGTGTTGGAGATGAATCTGATTGCGAGGCCCTGTTGAGTTCAAGGATTTTTCAAAAGTCGCCATATCCTCGCCTTGTCGGTAGACATCGTCTGGCCAAGGAGCGTGATCGAAAAATGACACGAACTCATATCCGCAGGCTTCTTTTGTTCGTTTCTCGCCAAATACTTTGAAATAGGAATCAAGATGATCGTGATTTCCGGGAATGCAGATGTATTCCGTTCCACAGTCATCCAAGAGTGCTTTCATCTCAGTGTAATCTTCTGTGATTTGAGATAGGAGAGTTGCACTCAGTTCACCCTCAGGGACATCCAGAAGGTCACCCGTGATCGTGATGAGGTCAACCTCCTGTTCTTTCATCTTATGGAGGGCATCTCTCAGAGCATATGGCATTAGCCGACTCTGTCGGTTAGGGCACCCTGAAGTACCCGGAATAGCCTTTCTCCAGTGAAGGTCTGTTATGTGGGCGATTCGACAGTTCATAAGATCAGGTTCTGATAGAGATAAAATGGTAAGCAGGCTCTTCGTAAGGATGGGACGCTTTCAGTGCTGCCAAGAGAGCAGGAATCTGCTCTTCACGACAGACCAATTCGATCTTCCACTCGTGTATGGATTCGACTTGTCCGTGTTGCCCTAGGGACGGGTTTGAACCCTCTAAGGGGCGGAATTGTCCTGTTCCCTCAGTTCTCCAGCAACAGCGATCATAATCGCCAATTTTCCCAGCACCTTCATCGAAGAGAGCATCGAGAACCTTTTCAGCATCTTCTTTCGGTACGTAGAAGGCCAGGAGGTGAGTCGCTTTGTCTTTAGCCATGGCTAAGCAGAAAGATTCGACAGGTGATCAGCCAAGATTTGGGCGTGTTCTCTTCCATTTTCGATAAAGATGGATCCAGTGTCTTCACCACACAAAGCACAGCCAACAAGATGAACTCCCTTGAGGGACGTGGACTCTAATGAGGAAGCTTCAACTAAGGGAGCATTCTTATGGTCCAACTCGATACCCATGGACTGAAGCCATGAATGATTCGCTCGATAACCCGTCATGAGCAAGACGAAATCGGCCTTGAGTTTCTTCTGACCTGATCCCTTATTTTCAATAACGACATGATCTTTTTCTATCTCGGCAAGGGTCGTGTTGAAATGGGCGGAGATCGACCCCTCGGCGATTCTGTTGCGAACATCAGGTTCTAGCCAGTACTTCACTCCGGAGTAGAGGTCTTTTTCTCGATGAATGAGCGTGACTCTGGCTCCACGTCGAAAACATTCCAGAGCTGCGATCACCGCTGAGTTCGCTCCGCCGACGATAACAAGGTCCTGATCAAAATATCGGTGGCCATCATCAAAATAATGGCTGACGTGGGGGAGATCTTCACCTACGATCTTCAAGGGAACAGGATGATGAAAAAAACCTGTAGCGAGGACAACGCGATCACATCGAAGCTCGTGGTCGGTGGCGCCAATAACAAACTCACCAACTGATCCACGAATCGTGTGAACCTCTTGATAGAAAAGAAAATTCAATTCTTCTTTGGAAGCAACGCCTCGATAATACTCAAGTGCTTCATCTCGTGTAGGGCGGGGGTTTACACAGGGGAATGGGTGCCCAGCAATTTCTATATTCGCCGCCGTAGAAAAGAAACTCATGTGCCTTGGGTAATCCTGAAGTGACTGACACAGTCCCCCTCGGTCAATGATCATAACCGAGAAACCTCTCCTCTGAAGAGATATCGCGGTTGCCAGACCAACTGGCCCAGCACCGATAACGATAATATCTGAAGATAGGCCCATGTTAGGCCTGAGTCCTTCTCAGGCGCTGAGGGAAACGGTAGGTGGAGAAAATTTCGTCAAATTGATACCTTTGACACCGGCTTCGTATTCCTCCATGGTTGGAGTTCGCCCAAGAATCGTGGACATCACAACAACAGGAGTTGAAGCCAGAAGAGATTCTCCTTTTTTCTCATCAGAGTCTTCCACGACACGACCTTCAAAGAGTCGAGTCGAGGTGGCCATCACGGTATCACCCTTGGCAGCTTTCTCTTGATTGCCCATGCAGAGATTACAGCCAGGACGTTCAAGATAGAGAATGTTCTCATATTCTGTTCGAGCAGCTTTCTTGGGATCCTCATCGCTGAATTCAAAACCAGCGTACTTTTGAAGAATCTCCCAGTCGCCCTCTTCTTTGAGTTCATCCACAATATTGTAGGTTGGGGGAGCGACAACGAGAGGAGCTTTGAACTCCACTTTGCCTTCTTTTTCTTCAACGTTCCTGAGCATCTGGGCAAGAATCTTCATGTCGCCCTTATGCACCATACAAGATCCGATAAAACCGAGATCGACCTGTTTGGTTCCACCATAGTGAGACAAGCCATGAATGGCATCATGTGTATACCTCTTGGAAACGTCCTCGTGATTAACTTCGGGGTCGGCGATCATGGGTTCAAAAACCTGCTCAAGGTCAACGACCATTTCCGCGTGATACTTGGCACTGGCATCGGGTCTCAGGGGAGGCATTGCACCTGATTTGATTTCAGAGATTCTCTGAGTTGCACGATCGACCAAGCCTTGAAGGACATTTTTATGATTATCCATGCCCTTGTCGATCATGATCTGAATTCGCTTGCGGGTGATCTCTAATGATTCAACAAGCGTGTCATCCAAAGAGATGCAGATGGAGGCCTTGGCTTTCATTTCGGCCGTCCAATCGGTGAAAGTAAAAGCCTGATCTGAAGCTAGGGTGCCAAGGTGAACCTCAATGACTCGCCCTTGAAAGACGTTGTCTCCAAACTGTTTTAGCATCTGAGACTGTGTGGCATGAACCACATCGCGAAAGTCGACAGATTCCTTCAGATTTCCCTTAAAGGTGACCTTAACGGATTCAGGAATGGGCATGGAAGCTTCTCCTGTCGCTAGGGCCAAAGCTACTGTTCCAGAGTCAGCTCCAAAAGCTACTCCTTTTGACATTCGAGTGTGAGAGTCGCCGCCGATGATAATGGCCCACTCGTCGACGGTCAGATCATTCAGGACTTTGTGAATCACATCGGTCATGGCATGATATTTTTTCTGTGGATCTCTAGCCGTGATGAGACCAAAACTATTCATGAACTTCATCAGTCTTGGAATATTGGCTTCGGCCTTCTTGTCCCAAACTGAAGCCGTGTGACAACCGGATTGATAGGCACCATCGACAATAGGTGAAATCGTGGTGGCGGCCATCGCTTCCAGTTCCTGTGAAGTCATTAGGCCGGTTGTGTCTTGTGAACCAACAATATTGACCTCAACACGAACATCTGATCCAGAATGAAGAACAGCTCCTTCTGTTACTCCAACTGCATTTCGGTTAAAAATCTTTTCAACGGCTGTCAGCCCCTGACCTTCATGTGAAATCTCTTTGGCCGTCGCGTAAACAGAAGGGGCATCAACACCCAGTGTTTTTGCAGCGAATGTCTGAAGTTTCTTTCCAAAAACAACGGCATAGGAACCACCGGCTCTGATGAATTCCACTTTCTGTGGAGTGAGGGAAGAAGAGATGTCGACAAGTTCTTTGTCGCCTTCAAAGAGCATTTTCTTTTTGGTATTGATGGTTAATACCTTGCCCGTTTCGACGGAGTAAGTCTGCTCAAGAATGGTGTCTCCCTTATCATCGAGGACAGGGTTACCCTCTGAGTCTAGCTTCTTCACCCAGTTTTTCAGGTCGATTCCGATTCCTCCTGTCACTCCAACGGTTGTTAGGAAGATTGGGGAAATGCCATTCGTACCAGCAACGATAGGGGCGATATTAACGAAGGGTACATATGGACTGGCAGCTTTACCTGTCCAAAGAGCAACGTTGTTCACGCCTGACATTCTAGATGAACCAACACCCATGGTGCCTTTTTCAGCAATCAGCATCACCTGCTTATCGGGATGCTCTTTCTGCATAGCCTGAATTTTCTTCTGGGCATCTTCAGAAATCATGCACTTGCCATGAAGTTCCCGATCAGAACGGGAGTGGGCTTGATTACCTGGTGAAAGGAGGTCCGTTGAAATATCACCTTCGGCCGCGATATAGGTGACGACGTTGACTTCTTCATCGATATCAGGAAGTTTTGTGAAAAACTCTGCTTGAGCGTAGCTTTGCAGGATTCCTTCAGCGACCTTGCTCCCATCCTTAAAGGCTTTTTCTAATCGAGCCGTATCAGCGTCATAGAGGAACACCTGTGTTTTAAGAACCACGGCCGCCTTTTCTGCAACGGAAGAATCACTTCCGAGGGCCAGATCCAGCAGCACCTTCACAGAAGGCCCTCCCTTCATGTGAGAGAGAATTTCCAGAGCAAAGTCTGGAGAAATCTCATCAAGAGCGACTGACCCCAAGACGATCTCTTTCAGAAACTCAGCTTTAACCCCAGCGGCATCAGTGGTACCAGGTAGTGTATTGTAGATAAAAAACTTAAGAGATTCATCTCTGTCAGCGTGAGCCTTGTCTTTGATCTGCTCGATGACTTCGGCCAAGAGCGCACCATCATCGATGGGTTTTGGATTGAGCCCCTCAGATTTTCTTTCTTGAATTTCTTCTTGATAAGCTTGATAGAGTTTCAATTTCTTTCGACCTCAATGATGACGGACTAAAATCAGGAGGTTCTGGAGGAACGCCTTAAACCTGATTTTCGGCTATGGTTTTGCTAGGAAATATAAGGGTTTGGATTGAGCATCAATGTGATTCTCAACGTTGATCTTTGCCCAAAATGGGCAAACAGGTGCTTTGAATTAGGTTCAGACTTGTCCAAAACGGAGCTAAAATCCCAGAAAAGCTCCCTTGGCAATTTTGATGACTAGGGGAGGCGAGATTTGACTCCATCAGCCAAGGCCTTTCCATCAACACCTTTTCCTGTTGCTTCAGCTTTGGCTTTAGCCACTCCCATGACTTTGCCCATATCTTTTTTAGATTCGGCACCCGTCTCTTGAATAGCCGCGTCGATGATTCCGTTGAGCTCTTCTTCTGAAAGGGCTTCTGGGAGAAATGATTGCAGAACTTCCAATTCCAGCACTTCTTTGGCTAGAAGGTCATCTCGATTCTGTTCTTTGTAAATTGAAATGCTCTCCTGGTGCTGTTTCACCAGAACATTGATGATTTTGAGTACATCTGCATCCTGAGCTTCCGATCCAGAGCCAGAGGTTTCAAATTTCATCACCTCACCTTTGATCTGACGAACGACGGTTAGCTCGTCCTTCTTCTTTTCTCGCATGTACTGTTTGATGCGATCTTTGATTTCGTCCTTCAGGGCCATGTTAACTCTCAGATTGGGGAAAATATAGAGCTTAGCTTTGGGGTGGTGCTCGCAACGAAGCAGATTCCATGGAGGCGTCCACCCTCGCCAAATTTTCTTGGAGAAGTTCCAAAGTGCTTTCTAGACTCGAATTCCACCTTGAAGAGAGAGATTCTACGACCGACTTGAGATCCCAAGGGTAAACTGGTTTCCCTCCACTTTCGATATAGGGGCCGTCACTTTCCAGCAGAATTCGATTTCTTGGGCAGTGTTCCAAAAGAGCCTGACCATTTCGAGAGCGGAGCATAGCTGTGTTCACGGAAAAATAAACATGCTCGGGCAATTGCGGTAGGGGATCTAAAGGCCCACTGTACCAATGAAGAATCATCGAACCAAGTTTGGTTTTACTGACCAGATTGAGGACTTCTTGGCCAGCTCTTCGCGAGTGGAGGGAGACGATTCGGCCTCCATGTTCATCACACGATGAAAGAATACGTTCTAAGGTCTTCATCTGAAGAGCCGGACTTGGGCATTCTTCTGAAAAGTCTAGGCCCACCTCACCGATGAAGGGACTGTCTGGGATAAGATCGAGGACTTGGCTCAACCCAATTTCGTCCTGGTCAATGTTAAGAGGGTAGAGCCCAAGCGATGCATGGATCTGTGGGACATCTAACGTCAGCTGCCTCAGCTGAAGATACTGAGATGGATCGATGCTCATGGCATGGACCCGCACCCCCCGAGACTGACATTCTTTCAGCCAATGCTCAGGATCTGGATAATCCAGAGGGTGGCAGTGGGTGTCGAAAAGACCTTTCTCTAGCAATCTCCATGTCTTAGACATGGGTGCAGAATGCCGTCTGTCAGGAGGCGCAAGCTTAATGAATCACAGTTGACAGTGATCATCTCTTTTAACCATAGAGTATCTCATTCTAAGGAAAATGACATGGTCGACCCCGAGTTGCTCAAGATCCTCGTTTGCCCCCACTGCAAAGGGGAATTGAGCTTGAAGGACGACCGTCTTCATGCTTCCTGTGGTCTCGTTTATCGGATCGAGGACGATATCCCCATCATGCTGATTGATGAAGCGGAATTGCCTGAGGGTGTTTCTTCGGTGGAAGAATTGGACGCTCAGAGAGACGCTTCGACCAGCAACTGACGATCCGACTAATTTGACTTAGCCCTGAGGGCGAGCCCTTTTATTAGCTGAAAATTTGTAAAAATTATCACATCAGTTAATAAGCAACTGAAATTCAAAGTTTTATATTTGAAAAAGGTAACTCTACTCAAAGAGTCTGCCTCAGACCGAACTTTCTTCTTCCAATGCAACATTGGTGAATAAGATTTCGGCAAGGAGAGTAACTCATGAAAAAAAGGTGGGCATTGGTCGTCGATGATGACGAAGACAGTCTTCTCCTCCTCAAGAGATTTCTGGAGTCCATGAACGTTGGCGTTCACGTGGCTCAGAACGGCATCGAAGCAGTAGAATTTACTGGACTCATGAATGTTGATATCGTTTTCATGGATATCAATATGCCGATCTTGGATGGAGTCCGCGCATCTAAGAAACTTAAAGAAATTCGCGAAGACTTGCCGATCATTGGTGTGACGGGAGAGCCTTTGCCTCTCTATATCCAAGCCGATGGGTCAACTGAGCCTTTCGATCAACTTCTCGCTAAACCCATCAACGATGAGGTCATCAGTCAGGCTCTCTGGAATCAAGAGTTGCTTTGGTCTGATGAAGAAGAGCTCGCCTGCTAAGAAGGTGTCCGCCTGATCAGTATCAGGTAAGGGAACAGAGCTAAGTCTTCTTATTGGGAACTTGAGTTCAAGAGTCGAGATCTTTATCTCGATGATGACTAGAACAGTTTTCTGTAGCGTTCTATCGTGAAGGGGTGGGCATCGTAGGCTTCCCAATAACTGCCCTCATGCCACTTTCTGTTGAGTCGGTCTCTTCCAATGATCTTAAACCATAAGGAGAGGGGAGTGAAAATAAGAAAATAACTCATACCCAGAATGATCGTGATGTTCACGATGGCAATTTTAGAGCCAAACCAAAGCCAGAACTTGAAAAGAGGGTCAAGGGCATTGGGTAAAGCCAGAGCCAAAAGAAGAATCAGTCCAGATGGATAATTACTCCAGTTGTTTGGATTTCCTATCCAGAACCAACAGATCAGAAAAAGAGCGATCGCGAAGGTGATCCCAAAACCTCTAAGTGTAGAGGGAGTGACTTCAATCTCGTGGTGTTGGGGCGTCATAGTTGAAAGGTTATCAACTTAACATCTCTGTAAAGGATATCTATCCCTGCACGCCAAACATAACTTGATGCAAAACAGCATATTAGATATGATGTTATCAAACCGGTTGAGTTAAAATTCCATTTATGCAGAAGCGTCCCAATATCCTTATCTTTATGTCCGATGATCAGGGCCCTTGGGCCATGAACTGTGCTGGCACCCCTGAACTCAGAACACCCAACCTAAATAGACTCAGCGAAGAGGGTCTTCGTTTCACCAATTTTTTCTGCGCATCCCCAGTATGTTCTCCAGCTCGTGCATCTTTTCTCACGGGAAGCATTCCTTCCCAACATGGAGTTCATGACTGGATACGTCATGGCAACATGATTGACCCCGAAGGAAGAACCTGGCATGGCCCCGAAACGAGAATTGAATATCTTGCCGGGAGGGTGGGGTTCACTGATATTTTAGCTGAACACGGCTACCGCTGTTCTATGTTCGGCAAGTGGCATCTTGGGGCTAGTGATGTACCCCAAAAGAGTTATTCTCACTGGTGCGTTCACTCTCTCGGAGGAAGCAGCTATACCGACTATTGGGTCTTTGATAACAGCGACAAAATGACTCATCAGACTCAGTATGTCACCGACTACTTTACCGATAAAGCGATCTCCCATTTAGATGAGCTCAATCAATCTGATCAGCCATTCTGTATGAATGTTCACTACACGGCTCCTCACTCTCCTTGGATTGAAGACGAACAACCCAAAGACATTTGGGACAGTTATGAGAATATTGATTTCAGCCTCCCCATAGAAGAAGCCCATCCTTGGGAAGGGTGGAACCCATCTCCAGAGAAAAGAAGAAAAACAATACAGGGCTACTACACAACCATCACCGCGATGGATCGAGCCATTGGTCTTATTCTCGATAAATTAGATGAGCTAGGGCTTACGCAGAATACCTTGGTCGTTTTTTCCGGAGACAATGGTTTTAACATGGGACACCATGGAATCATGGGTAAAGGGAATGCTACATTTCCACTCAACATGTATGAGGAATCTGTGAAGGTTCCCTTCATCATTCGGCACCCAGGGCAAGTCGTTAAAAACCAAGTCACGAACGAGATGGTCAGTCATTACGATTTCTTCCCGACGCTACTGGACTACCTCAGCATCAAACACGAGTGCACTGAAGATCTTCCAGGCCGCAGTTTCTCTAAACTGCTAAAGGGAGAACCTTTCGATTCTGATGATAGGGAAATTGTCATCTTTGAAGAATATGGCCCCAATCGCATGATTCGTACTCAAAGGCATAAATATATTCTGAGGTACCCCGATGGGCCAAATGAACTCTATGACCTTGAGCAAGACCCTGGCGAAAAGTCAAACCTGATCCATTGCGAGGAAAGTACACAGGTTGTTGAGAAATTGGGGCAGCGGTTGGATCGATGGTTCTCTCAATATGTACATCCAAATACTGATGGCTCGAAACAACTGGATTGCTGTGGTAAAGGGCAACTGGCTAAACTAGAGGGAGCTGAAACGACGGGTGCCTTTGCCTCCAGAAGCTGAACCAGATAGTTTTTTCTGTTCTTCCTTCTTGAACTGAGTTTTAGAAGCTCTTACTATCTTAAGTACCAATTCTTAAAACCGAACCCCTAAAGCCCGAGGAATCTCTACCCATGAGTTCAACCCTTGCAACTGACGTGACTCTCGATGCCGTCTTCTTTGCTCAGAACCACGTTCTCCAACCTGGAGCTCCGTACTTCAAGTTGGTGGGCAACAAGAACACCCTGATTAAAGCTCATCTCCTTTCTCAAAATGAAATCGAATCCCCTAAAGTTGAAGCCATTCTGAGTCTGGATGGAGCATCTTATCGTCTGGAACTCAAGGGGCCTAATTCACTACCGAAGGAAATCTGTATCGCACCCGGAAAAGTTGTGCATCGCTTCGAGGACAGCTTCACCGCGACCATTCCCGGAGAATGGGTCAAGCGTGGTCTTCAGGTCGTTATCAAAGCTGGGGATCTCGAAGAAAAAGTGGAGAACATTGAAATTGGACCACCCCTGAAAATGAACATGACGATGTTCGACATCCATTATTTTGATTATGAAGATGTCGATTTTCCAGATGGATTTGATGAAGAGATTTTTGTTCGTCGTCCGCTCACTGAGCTGAATATTCAGCGATTGAAAAGAGTTCTTTTCAGTGAACTCATCATCCCTCCACGTGAAAATCTTCCCTGTGTTCGCGTGAGAAATGAAGATGAACACATGAGCAAGACTGGTCAGCCTTTTAACGGAAAACAACTAGCCGCCCAACAATGGTACGCTGCGCTACAGAACGCTGGCGGTCAGAAAAAACTCAACGCTTATTTCATCAGTATCGCCAACGTTCACTCAGGTGGATGGGCTTGGGATTACGCCGGCATGGGTAGCCTTCGTCGCTTCCCCATTCTCAATCATGAAATGGGTCACGTCCTTGGTGTCGACGATTTGCCCTGCGAGGCTGGTTATCCTTATATTGGAGAGATGTACGGTATCGACAAGGGGAAAGGTGGCTTCCACGGTGGGCCGACTTGGAGGTTTGACCCACGAACAGGTTTTGTTTCTCCAACTTTATCCGATAAAACCGATACCCCAGGTGAGTGGAAGAAAGACCCCATGGGGGGAGGCGGAAGAGGGGAGGAGCCAGGAGAAGACATTGCTCCCTTCTCAGATTACTCCATCAGGAAGATGCAGGATTATATGGAGAGAAATATCGTGCAGTGGAATGAAGAAAAAGAGGAATACTGCCTCTGGAATCATTGGACCGGTAGCTTCTCTAATGTGGTTAGAAGCAATGGGGTCAATTTCCCTATCAAGAATAATGTTGAGGTTTACAGCATCCTTTTTAGTGTGAGTGCTGTTACAGAAGAGGGCAATTTCATCTATCCCATAATAGGGCCATATAAGAGTGGTCTGGTCGACACCTTTGACCCAAATACTGAAGACGATCGAAAGAGAGCTCGCCGAGTGGGTGTTGGCCCGTGGGATATTTCTCTTCAGATTGAACAGGGAGGAAAGACCAAGACGTTCATGGTTCCCTTAGCTTGGAACCCTAGAGGAAACCCCTTGGATCTCGACACCTTTCTCACCCATGCGGTGAACGTACCAGTGAGTGATGGAATCATCAGCAAGGCCAGAATTCTCCTGACTCCCGATGCAACGGTAGAAGGGATACCATCAAAGCCCAGAGCACTCTTTTCCGTCGAAAACCCGACCGTCGAGCCGTCTAACCCAACGGGTATTTTTCACTATCAACAGAAAGCACATTGAATCTAATTGAACTCAATCCGGAAGCTTCCGGCGAAATCTACAAGCACAATTTCAACAAGGTTATTGGGTCAGGACATCTCGGCTTAGCCCTCTATGAAAGAACCCTGAAACATCTAGAAATGGCTCACGACCAGTTGGGAGTCGAGTACATTCGCTGTCACGGTCTTCTTTCTGGAAACCCCGATCTGCTCTCCTGGGCCAATCAGTCTAGTGCAGGACTCAACCCTGACGACCTCGGTTTTGGGACCGACCAACTCAATGGGGAAGGGGACATCATGGCTAATTTCGCCTTTATGGATCTCATCATAGATCGACTCCTCGATATCGGCATTCGTCCTTTCGTGGAGATTGGATTCATGCCTCGTATTCTAGCCAGCAGTAAACACACCTTGATGCGCTGGGATGCTTACACCTCACCACCAAGAGATTATAAGCTTTGGGAAGACCTTATCGAAAATCTCATGCGGCATTGGGTCAAGCGTTATGGAAAGAAAGAGATGAGGACTTGGTATTACGAGGTTTGGAACGAACCCAATCTCGACGGTTTCTGGCCATCCACTTTGGAGGAGTACCACAAACTATATGCCCACACAGTGAAACCCATCAAAGCAGCCGATGCTGAATTCAGAGTAGGTGGACCGTCTACGGCAGGGAGAACCGAAGCTCATATCGACGAATTTTTAAAATTCTGCCACAGCAACAACGTTCCTGTCGACTTTGTTACGAGTCATTCCTATGCCGTAAAGAAATCCCAAAGAAAAGGTGAGTTCTGTTACCACGAACTCAAGGAGGCCACCTTTCTCGCAAACCGGTTCAAGGAAATGAGGGCTGAAATAGATAACTCTCCAATTCCAGGTCTGCCACTCCACATCACCGAGTACAACAGCACCACCTCGACTCACGAAATCATTCACGACATCCCATTCAACGCAGCTTATTTAGCTCGAACTCTCAGTGAAGCTCAAGATGCCGACAGTCTGGCTTACTGGGCGGTTTCTGACATCTTTGTCGAAGAGACCATTCCCAGAGCAGAATTTCATGGAGGCTTTGGCATGATCAACATTCATGACATTCCCAAGCCAACATTTAACATGTTTAGCTTTTTCTCTCAACTCGGAACGACCGTTCTCAGTAGAACTGAGAATTCTCTTTTTACGCGTCGTGACGATGGGCATATTGTCGGAGTTATCTGGAATCCCAATGACAGTCGCCGAACAACCCAAGACGAAGAGTTTAAAATCACGCTCCCTTCAGGTAATAACTTTACCACTGCCAGAACTTTGCTGATAGATGAAGACCATGCAAACCCTTACAGAGCTTGGGAACTCATGGGCAGGGAAAGGAACCCTTCACGAAAAGATGTCGAGCTACTGAGAGAAGCCAGCCGTCCCCTTTGTCGATTTGAGCCCCTTTCAAAATCCGAAACGGGACTCTGTCTTGATGTGAAGTTAGGGAAGAATGCCGTGCAGTTTATCGAATTTCTAGACGTGGAGGACCACTCCTCTGAGTATTACTGTCTAGACCGAGAAGCTTACTCAAATTTCAGCATCTAATTTTTTTTCAAGAATGCTGAGTTATGTCAGAGAATTGAGGTGATCATGTTAGACTTGGAAAAAGTTCCCTTCAGTCGATTCGGCTCCTATTTTTCACTAGCCGTTATTGATTGGGTCGACCTGGGAAAGGGGCTCTATCTGAGAGCTCAGTTCGGCAGCACACCTTCTGTATTTAGAATTGATCCTGTCCGGGACGGTAAAGTTGTCAGTTACCAGCTCGAAGGATCTCCATCACGGCTACAGATGAAGGTGGATGGTGGCGGGAGCGTCGGCTTCGTGATCGACAAAAACGATCGAGTTCTCATCAAAGGGGAGGGGGTTCAGCTTCGACTGGAAATGCCCAAAGAGCGATGGATTCACGCTTATGCCCAACCCAATGGTGTCTGGGCTTTCAACATGAGCCCCCACGCCCTACAGATCGCCCTAGAACCTCTTGCCGGAAAACTCGACATGGATGCCCCCTGGGCAAAGGGGAAAGGCTTCTGTTACGAATCTCAGCGAATGGTTGCAACCCTATCTCCGAATTCAGATGGAGTCTTCGAAGCTGGCATTGATATGTTCCTCACAGCATGGCTCAAACCAACACCCATCGAGTTTGATACCATTGAACAAGAAGTTATGCAAGAGTGGTCCGAATGGCTGGTCGGGCTTCCCGAAGTAGGGGAGGAAGATGTCACAGCACGGGATCTCGCTGCCTATGTAAATTGGTCCGCTGTCGTCAATCCTGCCAGCAACATCAAGCGACCAACCATGTACATGTCTAAAATTGGCATGTGCAACGTCTATAACTGGGACAATGTCTTCAACGCGATGGCTCACTGCGAGCATCGACCTCAGTTGGCATGGGATCAGTTACTGGTGATGGCCGACCACCAGGATGAGCACGGAAAAAGTGCTAGTAGCCTGAATCGTAATCAAGTTCGGATGACCATCACCAATTCTCCTGTTCACGGCTGGGGGCTCCAGTACATGTTGGAGAAGAACCCAGAAATGCTCACTCCAGAAAGAACGAAGGAGGCCTACACTTACTTTTCAGAATGGATTCGATGGATCACCAAACAGCGAACCTGGCCAGGAGATCGCTTACCTTATCACCACCACGGCTTTGACGGCGGTTGGGATAATTCGTCCATTTTCGATCAGGGAGTACCCGTTATCACTCCTGATCAGCCTGCTTATCTTATTCTTCTTTTTGAGGCCATGGAAGACTTGGCTCAGAGAATTGATCGACCAGATGAAGCCAAAACCTGGAAATCAAGAGCAGAAACCATGCTGAATGCCCTCATTGAAGATCTTTGGGAAGAGGACCACTTCGTGGGGATGCTCAAGCCTGACAATCAGATTGTCGAGTGTGAAAGCCTTCTGATCTGCATGCCATTGGTGCTGGGAAAACGCCTCCCCGAAAACTTACAGAAACATCTCATCGCCCGAATCAATGATCACCTGACGGAACACGGTTTGGCGACGGAAAAACTTAATAGTGAAGCCTACTCCGAAGGGGCTTATTGGAGAGGACCAATCTGGGCTCCCTCCACCATGCTGATCACCTCAGGCTTGGATGAAATAGGTGAAGTTCAATTATCCAGAAAGATCAAGCGAAGTTTTTGCGAGATGTGTAAGAAAGAAGGGTTTTACGAGAACTTCGACCCTCTAACGGGAAAAGGTTACTACGACCCTGCCTACACTTGGACCTCAAGTGTTTTTCTCATGTTTGCAGAACAGTTGAAAAATACCGAAAACTGATCTCACGCCTGAGGTCTAATCAAAACGGACCAGGTAGAGTTCAGTTCCGAGATGTCATCTCGAAGAGGTTCAGGCGGATTATTCGCCGCGTCCATCTGTGGATGCAAATCCTGAAAACCGAGTCTGGATTAATTGACCTGAGGCCCCAATTTCTATAGTTCGTTGCCCGAAATTAGTGGTCCTAACATGCGTTTATTTCTCTTCCTGATCGTTCTAGCCGGTGGCGGCTGGCTGGTCTACGACCGTATGATCAAGGAAGAACCGCTCGTAGAACCCAATAGTGGGGGGAGTGTGGAAAAGCCACCTGAAAAACCTACCCAAAAACCAGTCATTGTGGCAGAAACCCCTTCTTCCATGCTAGAAAATGGACTTTTTTCACGGGCGCTTCAACTTCTGGAAAAAGTTCCTGCCAGTCAGAGAAATCAGGAATGGAGTCTTCAAAAAGTTCGTGCTCTTGATGGCTTAGGAAATCGCAATGAAGCACTTCAGGCCCTAGAACCCATTCTTGCCAAAGCATCTCAAGCTCAGAAACCAGATTTACTCTGGCTGAAGGGGAACATTCTTCTTGATGCAGGAGAGAAGAGCAAAGCTGGCAAAGCTCTCTATCAGATTTTTAGCACCTATCCATCTTCTTCGCATCACACTCCAGCCTGCTACAAACTGAAAGACCTTTGGAAGCCACTTATCCAGGATCGCAACAGTTCCGTTCAAGACCTGATCAATTATAACAAAGTGCTCGGCCATCTGGTTTACACGGCCGTCGACGACAGCATTCTTTCTGAGTGTTATCAACTTCTCGGACGAATGAATTCCAAGATCTTTCAGGGTTCAGAAACGATCGAAGGGATTCTAGCCTTTCACAAAGTGAATTACGGAGAAAACTTGACGACGATCGCTAAAAAATTCAAAGTGGCGCCAAACAGAATCGTTCGCATCAATGGACTTCGCAATCGTAACGATATTCGAGCAAATCAGACCCTTCGTATTCTCAAAGGGAATCTGAGAATGGTCGTCGATAAGCGACGATTCAACATGGACGTCTATCTTGGAGACCTTTTCTTTGCCCACTATGGTGTCGGCCTAGGACGGGGAAACAAAACACCAGAGACCGTCACCTCTTTGTCTCGTGGCATGGCCATGGACCCATCCTACACTGATCCTGTCTCCTTTGAGGTATTCCCTGCGAGTCATGAGAAAAACCCTATTGGCACTCGCTGGATGCCCCTGCAAATTGGCAGAGGCTTTGGAATTCACGGTACCCGCGAGCCTGATTCTATTGGAAAGGAATCGAGCAACGGCTGTGTGAGAATGTTGAATGCCGATGTCGAGGTGATCTACGATTATGCGATGACCGGTGATGAGGTAGAAATCCGGTGACCAACCGGGACGTGGTCCCAAACCCTGAAGACCTGCTCTTCACTCCTTTTCTTCGACGTCGCAAGGTCGAAGTTCTGGATCGTCCCGGCAAGGTACTCTTTTCGAAGCTAAAAGAACTCTGGAAAGATCACGACCTAAGTGAGCAGCGCATTGCTATCACCATCGGCTCCAGAGGCATCTCCAATCGAGTCGAACTCATTCGTGCAGTTGTCGACCTTTTAAAGGAGAAGGGAGCCAAACCTTTTGCCCTTAACGCCATGGGTAGTCATGGCGGCGCTAGCGCCGATGGGCAGATGAAAGTGATGAACGGCTTGGGCTTCACAGAGGAAAGTCTCGGCTGCCCCCTTGAATGCTCAATGGATGTTGTTGAAATAGATGAGGAAGGGGAGGGGCCCGTTACGGACAAACTGGCTTTAAATACCGATGGGGTTGTTGTTTTCAACCGAATCAAACCCCATACGAGCTTTAGTGGAAACCACGAAAGTGGCTTAGTGAAAATGTTGGTGGTGGGCTTAGGTAAAGCCGAAGGTGCACGTCGCATCCACCGTCTTGGGCCCACTGGCTTAAGAGATACGATGCCCATCTGGGGGAAAAAGATTCTCTCAAAACTCAATGTCATTGGAGCAATTGGTGTTGTTGAAAACCCCTTGGATCAAGTGATGTCCGTCGAGGTCAGTGGGGGAGATGGCCTCATGGACTTGGACGCCAATCTTCTAAAGATAGCTCGACCTCAACTACCGAGTCTACCTGTAGATAAGACTGATGTGCTACTGATCGATCAGATGGGCAAAGACATCAGTGGAACGGGGATGGACACCAATGTCATTGGTCGACTTCTTATTCACGGTTTGGACGAGCCCGACTCTCCAAAGATCGGCAGGATTGTCGTTCACAATCTCACCGATGCCTCAGGAGGAAATGGAACAGGAGTAGGACTCGCTGACGTGGTGGGACCTAGAATTGCAGAGAAGTACAATCGAGACATCACTCAAAAAAATGTCCTCACGACTGGGTTTATTCAGAGAGCAAAACTTCCTTTTACAGCTCAAAACGATCGAGAAGCACTCTCCATTGCTCTCGCCTCTCTTCACGGTGTTTCCTCTCCATCCATCCTTCGAATTCAAGACACTCTGCATCTTGATCACTTTTGGGCCCACGGACCTATTGTGAACGAACTGATCCAGATTGCTGGCGTAGAAATGGCCGGTGACCCGGCTTCAATATATGAGTCTAATGAACAACTGAGCCCCTTTTTCGTTGCTGGCTGATCGACTCAGAAAACGTCAACGGCAACTGAGAAAGTGGGCCAGACGATCATCGGTCACCTGTTACCGACTCTATGAGAAGGACATTCCTGAATTCCCTTGCATTGTCGACTGGTACGACGGAGAAGCCGTCATCTGGATCTACCGCCGGAAAAAAGATGAAAGTCCCGATGCAGAGGAGGCCTATGTTCAACTCACCCTTGAAGAGTGCTTAAAGGGGCTTGACCTAGCACCTAATCAGCTTCACGTTAAAGAGAGATTCCGCCAAAGAGTTGGAGAAGAAAAAGGGCAGTACGGTAAATTTGGAACAGCAGGTCGATGCAAAACGGTGGAAGAACAAGGGCTCAAATTTGAGGTCAATCTGTCTGACTTTCTGGACACGGGGCTTTTTCTCGACCACCGAAATGCCCGGTCTTGGGTCAGAGAACGAGCCGAAGGCAAAAAAGTTCTAAACCTCTTTGCCTACACCGGAAGCTTCTCGGCCTACGCTTTAGCTGGAGGAGCCAAAGAAGTTACCACCGTCGACATGAGCAAGACCTACTGCTCTTGGGCTGAAAGAAACCTGACTCTGAACCGTTTAGATTCCAAAAAACATCATCTGATTGTCTCTGATGTTCTGAAGTGGATTCGAACCGCCAAAGGGAAGATGAGTCAATATGATCTCATCATTTGTGACCCGCCGACGTTCAGTAATTCCAAGAAAATGGAGGAAAGTTCTTTTTCAATCGAGCGTGATCACCCATGGTTGCTTTCAGACTTGATGGCCTGCCTCAATAAGGGAGGAGAACTCTTTTTCAGTAATAATGCTAGGAAGTTTAGTTTGGATCTAACTCCAATTGAGGCCAATTGGAATATTGAAGAGGTGAGCACAAAAAGTGTTCCTGAAGATTTTCGCAATCGACAGATCCATCGAAGCTGGTGGATTCGACACTAAACATGTATCCCTCCATTCATTCTGTGATATACTGCCTCAGAAGATGTGTGTTAGAAATAGAAAATAGAGTTCCTTGATAGTTTTTTTCCATTGAGCTGCCAAGTTCTTAGGGCTGATCCAGCAGCTGTCGAGATGGTCAGCAAAGAGCTGAGGGCAGGGGAGTGTGTCGCCCTGCCAACAGAGACCGTTTATGGTTTGGCGGCCAATGCTTTGGATGAGCAGGCCGCGAGAAAAATTTTCGACATCAAAGGCCGCCCCCTAATCGACCCCTTGATCGTTCATGTTCTAGACCGCACCAACGCAGAAAAAATCGCAGTCGTTAGTGCCAAAGCTCAACTTCTGATGGAAAATTTTTGGCCAGGCCCCTTAACCTTGGTCCTCCCGAGATTGCCAAAGGTGCCTGATCTCATCACCTCTGGCCTTGATTCCGTAGCCGTGAGAGCTCCTGCTCACACTCTATTCAGACAAGTTCTAGAGAAAAGTCAGTTGTGCCTTGCAGCACCCAGCGCCAATCCCTTTGGTTACATCAGTCCTACTCGAGCTGAACATGTTTCTGAAAACCTTGGGACAAGCCTAGGCTATGTTTTGGATGGCGGTCCATGTCAGCATGGCGTGGAATCAACCATCGTCGACCTTTCTGACGATGACGTAAAGATCCTACGCCCTGGTCCCATCCAAGCTAAGGCTCTAGAAACCATTTTAGGAACTGAGGTGAAAGTCGCCTTGCAACATATGCCAAACAAGGGAAAGGCTCTTAAAGCGGCAGGAACCTTGGCTCGGCATTATAGCCCCAAGACGTCGTGTTATCTGGTTAAAAAGTTTTCAAGAACAGGTGACGACGGAGCCAGAGTCTGGTGCCAGCGACCCAACTCAGATCAACTCGAATCTTCAGAGTTTAATGGACATCAGTATTGGCTTAGTGAGTCGGGAAGCCCTGAAGAGATGATGAGTCATCTCTATGATCTCCTTCACCGTTTAGATCAGAGTGGAGCCGAATGGATTGAGTTTGAAGACCCAGGCGATAGCCCTCAACTCTTAACCCTAAAAGATCGGTTGAAGAGAGCTTGCTTTCAAGGCTAATTTCATTTAGCTCTTCGACTCATCCCATGAAACTCTGATTTCCGTTGAACAAGGATAAGCCAGCACAAGCTGAGAACATGATAACGGAACTGATGGATCGTATTTCTCCAGAGGATAAAGCTTCCTCAGAAGATTACCTTGATGCTTTTCTGGATTGGACTCGGGAACGTGGTCTCGAACTTTACCCAGCTCAAGAAGAAGCCATCCTTGAGTTATTCGATGGCAAAAATGTCATCTTAAAAACACCCACTGGGTCAGGAAAAAGCCTCGTCGCAACGGCCTTACTTTTTGATGCTCTCACTCAAGGTCGGCGGGCGGCCTACACCTGCCCAATTAAAGCTCTAGTCAATGAAAAGTGGCTTGACCTTTGTCGTGTTTTTGGCCCTCAAAACGTTGGCCTATCTACTGGGGATGCCACCGTAAATGGAGATGCTCCCATTCTCTGCTGCACAGCTGAGGTTTTGTCGAACATGGCCCTGCGCGAGGGGAAGGAAGCCACCATCAAAGAAGTGGTCATGGATGAATTCCACTATTACTCAGATCGAGATAGGGGAGTTGCTTGGCAGATACCTCTTCTCATCATGACTCAGGCTCGTTTTCTACTCATGTCAGCCACCTTGGGAAATACTCATTTTCTTGAAAGTGATATGACCCAACGTTTAGAGAAAGAAACCTCCGTGGTTGAGGAAAGCGAAAGGCCCGTCCCTCTAAAATATAGATACAATGAGACGAATCTTCCTCTAACGATTCAGAAAATGTCCGATGGGGGAGAGGGCCCCATCTATGTTGTTCATTTCGCCCAAGTCGAAGCTGCCACTAACGCTCAGAGCTTTACAAGTCTTGATCTTCTGACCAAAGATGAAAGGAAGGAATTGAGTGAAGAAATCAAAACCTTTCGTTTCTCAAGTCCCCATGGCCCTGACATAAAAAGATGGTTGAGGCAGGGAGTCGGTATCCATCACGCAGGCCTTCTCCCCAAATACAGGATTCTCGTTGAGCGCTTAGCCCAGAAGGGTCTGCTCAAAGTTATCTGCGGAACAGACACGCTTGGGGTAGGGGTGAACGTGCCTATACGGTCCGTTATTTTCACGAAGCTCTGTAAGTATACGGGGGAGGGCACCCATATTCTGACATCCCGAGATTTTCACCAGATCAGTGGAAGAGCAGGGAGGAGGGGTTTTGATGATGTTGGTTTCGTCGTCACCCAAGCACCTGAGCATGTCATTGAAAACTTGAAAAGCGAGACCAAAGGAAAGAAGACGGGCAAAAAAATCGTAAAAAAGAAACCTCCCCAAAGAGGGTACGTTCCATGGGACAGAAACACCATGGAGCACCTCATGGCTTCCCAACCTGAACCCATGGAATCAAGATTCGATGTCGGTCACGGAATGATGATGCTCATGCTGAGCAGAAAGGACGATGGCTGTCAGGCGTTAAAAGAACTCATTCATGTTTCCCATGAAAATCAGGAACAGAAAAAAGGTCATCGAAAAAAGGCGTTTCAACTTTTTAGGTCATTGATCGAACACCATGTTGTCGAGTTGATTCCATCTGAAGAAAGGGGAGTGGGGCAAAGCAAAGTTCAGATGAGTGAAAATCTACAGAAAGACTTTTCGATGCACCAGACCTTATCTCTTTTCCTCCTCAACACTCTCCCCAAGTTAGAACCAACGAGTGACGATTACCACCTGGACCTGATTTCAGTTGTTGAGTCCATCTTGGAAAACCCATCTGTCATTCTGAGGAAACAACTCGAGAAAGCAAAGTCAGATATGATGGCTGAAATGAAAGCGGATGGAATCGAGTACGACCAGAGGATTCTTAAACTAGAGGAGGTTGAGTATCCCAAACCTCTGCGGGAACTCTTATATGAAAGTTTTAACCTTTTTGCTGATCAACAACCTTGGTTTGAGGACGACAATGTGCGCCCAAAGTCTATCGTTCGGGAGATGCTAGAAGAATTCCTGACTTTCTCTGGTTACGTTAAACGTTACGGATTACAGAAGGCCGAAGGCTTACTTTTGAGGCACATCAATAACACCTATAAAGTTTTGCGTTACACCGTTCCCGAAGAGGCTAAGAGCGAGCAGGTCCTCGATGCACAGAATTTCCTAGAGGAAGTCATCCGCAGAACCGACTCAAGTCTTCTCGATGAATGGGAAAGAATGCAGGATAGTGAGTATGTTCCCGTTAAAGAAGAGGAAGCCCAGCATCCTGAAGGTCAGCAGTGTCTTAGTGCGAACAAGGACACATTCAAAGCCACGATACGTTCTCGTATATTCTCTTGGCTTTCATGTCTTTCTCGCAGCCAATACCAAGACGCCTTGGATCTGCTGCAGGAGGATTTAGAGGAAGGAAACTCTGCCGTAGATGAAAATGGAGACCTTTGGACCATCCAAAGGCTAGAAACCCTCATCGAAGACTATAG
>Ga0233432_10001241_pt1 | contig 24769 bp, 38 predicted proteins | sample SI_122_August201_6_FD_179870 | JGI IMG/M metagenome (GOLD analysis project Ga0233432, IMG submission 179870) | Seawater microbial communities from Saanich Inlet, British Columbia, Canada - SI_122_August2016_10_MG | ecosystem: Environmental > Aquatic > Marine > Inlet | place: Canada: British... | reverse complement strand
CATCCGGAGCCGAGGGGACAGCGCCTGGTCAATTTGATGTGGAGGAATTGGAAAGTCTTTATCGCTTTTCGTCTATTCAAAGCTCGACGAGACTTTTTGCGGTCATCGGTAACCCAGTTGGTCACAGTCTCTCTCCTCAGCTCCATAACCTTCACTACATTGAAGAGGGCATTGATGCTTGTTATGGTAAGATTCGGGTAGACGACATGGATGCCTTTTATCGACTTGCCGAAACCTTAGGAATTGAAGGGGTCAGTGTAACGGTGCCTCACAAGGAAGACCTTAAACGGTGGATGGGAAAGGATCATGAGCTGCTCAGTATTGGATCAGCCAATACTCTGATCAAGACGGAAGGGGGTTGGGAGGTGCGAAATACTGATATAGAAGCGGCGATCTCTTCCATTGAGCTATTGCTAGATGCTTCTATTCAGCACCCAAGGGTTTTGCTGCTTGGAGCCGGAGGCGTATCTCGCTCTTTGGCTCATGGGATGAGCCAGAAAGGTTGGAGGGTCACGCTGACGAACCGAACCACGACTAAAGCCGAAGAGTTGAGTCGGGAAATTGGTGGGGATTGGATCCATTGGGACGACCGCTCTGCTCACGGATTCGACGCTGTGGTGAATGGAACGAGTCTTGGAATGAGCCCTAATGAAGAGAGTACTCCCCTTGAATTTGAGGGAGGCCACCAGGGGTTAATCGCCTTTGACACCGTTTATACTCCAGAAAAGACTCTTTTTCTGCGTTCAGCCAAAGAGGCTGGGGCTCATATTGTGACGGGCCGGGAGATGTTTTTTCGTCAAGGAGCCCTTCAGCATGCCCATTGGTTTGGAGGAGCTCCACCTGGGGACTCGATGGAGAAAATTCTAGGCGAACTTTAAGTTCGTGGCGTTTTTTGAGCGTTGAGGGGAGACTCCGGTAGACAGTGCAAACTGCTACTGGGACTATACTGCACTTGGTGAAAACCAAATTTGTCGTTTTGAACCTCGTTCCTTGAGGCATCACAAGGTTTTCATTTCGCATTCTTTAGATGATCAATAATTTACTTCTCCAAAAATGAGTCGATAACCTGTGAAATCCATCAATAAAGTGTTTGCCTTCCTGCTGGGAATTGGAGCCTTTGGCTTAACCCTTGAGCTTCTTCGCTTTCTTTCGGAGAGAAACGGAAACGATCATGTGCGTGCGATGCTGGGTGCGGTGGCCCTTTTTATTGGTGGATCGGTGATTCATATTGTCGTATTGAATCTATTTGGTCTCATTGAGGAAGACGAAGCGGAACAGCTTGATGGTGAAAGCTCACCCAATGGAGAGTCGGCTCCAGTCATGTCACAAGAATCGTCAAAGGAGGCGTAAATGTCTGAACTTGAAACCCTATCCATCCATGGCGGTCAAGGAATTGACCCAGCAACGGGCAGTCGCGCTGTACCCATCTATCAAACGACCAGTTATGGGTTTAAAGATAGTGACCACGCAGCCAATCTCTTTGCTCTAAAGGAGTTTGGCAACATATACACTCGGATTATGAATCCGACGACCGATGTTTTAGAGAAAAGGTTAGCGGAGATTCATGGCGGAACTGGAGCCTTGGCGACGGCTAGTGGCATGTCTGCTATCACTTATTCTATTTTGGCGATCACATCTGCCGGAGAAAATATAGTTAGTGGCGATAAACTCTATGGTGGAACATACACTCTTTTTAAGCATACTTTAAAGAGATTTGGAATTGAAGTTCGTTTTGTCGATACCAGTGATCCAGAAAATGTTCGTCAGGCGATAGATGATAAAACTAAGGCTGTCTTTACGGAATCCATTGGCAATCCAAAGTGCAATTTGGACAATCTCGATGCCATCTCAAAGGTAGCCCATGAGCACAAGATCCCTTTGATTGTGGACAATACAGTTTCCCCACCTCCTGTTTATCAGCCATTTGAGCATGGCGCTGACATTGTTGTTCTTTCTCTAACGAAGATGGTGGGCGGTCATGGGACATCCGTTGGCGGCTGTCTTGTTGAGAAGGGAGACTTCGATTGGGCGGGAGCAGGTAAGTACCCTACGATCGTCGGTCCAGATGAGAGTTATCATGGTGTGGATTTTTGGGAAGCTTTTGGTGGGCACGACAAAGCTGTTGTTCCCGGCTTGGCATACGTGCTCAAGGTTCGCTGTGGATTACTAAGGGATACGGGTGCATGTTTGAGTCCATTCAATGCTCAGCAAATCCTTCTTGGAGTGGAAACATTACCGATGAGAGCTGAGAGACATTGTGCTAATGCTTTGAAAGTGGCTGAGTTTCTAGAGGCTCATTCAAAGGTAGATTGGGTTGAATATGCTGGTTTGAAAAGCCATCCGGATCATAAAAAAAGCACGGAAGATTTTCCCGTTGGCCCTGGAGCTATTTTTGGTTTTGGCCTGAAAGGTGGTCGGGATGCGGGCAAGGCTTTTATTGACAAGGTACAGCTATGTTCTCACTTAGCCAATGTTCTCGATGCGAAAACTTTGGTGATTCATCCGGCGAGTACGACCCATCAGCAATTGAGCGAAGATGAACTTAAAGCTGCGGGAGTACCCCAGGACATGGTTCGAATTTCTGTAGGACTAGAGCACATTGACGATATCCTCAAAGACCTTGATCAGGCTCTGTCGTAGGGAACAAGGGAAAAGAACCTTCTCTTGTTATTGATGGGTTGACCAAACATCGTCTCTCATAACCTTCTCCTCGCGGGGTGGAGCAGATGGTAGCTCGTCGGGCTCATAACCCGGAGGCCGCAGGTTCGAGTCCTGCCCCCGCAACTGTTTCCCAAAGCTCTCCTGGAAAGGAGAGCTCCCTCGGCAGGGAATCGACCATGTATCGAATCATTATCTTGGTACTCCTGCTGACCCCAGAATTTTTAGTCGGGGTTGAAGTGCCTCTTCAAAGGGAGAGTTTAACCCGTCGTCAAAGAAGGGTTCAAAGGGAAACGATTCAAATTCCCCTTGAAGGGATTTTATTGTCTCCCCTTCCTCAAGGTAAAGTCGAGGAGCCTTTGGAGAGGGAAGAGGTTGCGAGGAAGCCCACCCGTTGGGAAAAGGGGGAGTCAGACTTGAACCGGTTGATTGATCGCCTTAGATCATTGTTTAGGAAGGAGCTTGTTCAGAGTCAGGATGTTTTGGTGAAGATACCTGAGCCGAGTCGCATTCGGCTCATGCGTGAACCGTCAAGGATTGGCTCTTTTCGTTCTAAAGGAATTAAAAAGTCACCTCAGAAAAAGAAAAGGTTGGTTCAGGTATTGGGGCTTCCTGAGGATCACCCTTCTTGGTTGGGGCCGATCCCTTCTGGAGACCGGATTTGGGAGAAAAGCCATTTGGTCAAAGAGGGCTCATCTGTCTTGCGAGTGAGGGCTTGGAGTCGAAAGGACGGAGGCTTTCGGCCTTTTCACGTGAGGGTGGAAACGGTTTTGGAAGGAGAAGAAGAGGTGTTGGTGGATCGTGAGGGGGGTAAAGAGGGCGTGGTTTTGACGCTTCCTCGCCATCAGATCTACCGAGTGGTGATTTGGGCCGGTGAGCCTTTGATTGCCAGAACGGGATATGTTTCGCTGATAGAAACTCACCAAGACTTGATCGGGGAGATGTTGCCATGGACGGTTTCAAGTGAATGGAAGCCCGTCGCCTTAGATGTATCTGAGAAAAGTGACGGAGAGTCATTTCCTGGGCTCGCTTCCTGGAAGGAATGCCTTGAGTGCATGGATTTATTTTTTCTTGGTATAGGAGGCTCAGTCCACGTTCCTTCTCAGGGTAATGTTCAGCATAGAGAGATGAGTTTAGAGGACTTGATGGGTTGGTGCTTAACGAGTTCACGTGAGCGGCCCATTCTTCCTTGGCAGGTTTTTGGGGGTCAGGGCGGAGGAGAGCTTCAGGTACTGGGGAGCTTTGAGCCAATTCCTACTCCATCATCAACTCCTGAGGGGTGGTTGGCCTTTTTACAGAAAGCTCATCGATCTGGTGGAGTTAGTTATATTAAGGGATTGCAGAAAATTGAGATTCATGATGAAATGTCTTGGTCTCCTTTGGCTCTCATGCTATTTTCTGGAATTCAGCCCAAGGGTGTTGTTCTGAGAGATGAAGGAGACTGGGAGATTTATCATCGCCTATTGAGTCAGGGCTTTCGTTTTTCTTGTTTGGAATTTGGAGGTGTTAGTTGGTCGGGGCAACCTTTTGGTGGAGACCATCTATTGAAATTCGAAGTAGGGTCAAGGGAAGTTGTGAAAGCTCTTGGCGAAGGAAGAGTGATTGTTGGGAGTGGGGTCCGAGTGGACTTTCGATTATTCGATCGTCCTGGTGGTAAGGCTTTGGCTGAAGTCGGAGACCGGTGGGTGCCCCCTTCTGGAAATCAGATCTACCATCTTCTTCCAAAATTACAATTTGAGTTGGATACGCAGAGTAAAGGGCTCCAAGGAGTTGAGTTGTGGATCAATGGCAAGCGAGCTCAGGTCACATCTTTGAATAGTCCTCTGAAAAGAGGAGAGGCTCTTTTTTCATTGGTAGGGCTAAAAGAGGGGGATTATATCTTGGCCTGTCTGAGACTTAGCGATGGGAGAAGGGTTTTTACGAATCCAATATTCATAGGGGAAGATCGTCCTGTTCGTAAAGAGGTTCGCCTTGTGGTTCATCTCCCGGAGGGTTGGGAGAAAGGTTTTCTTCTTCTCAGAAAAGAAGGAGGCGTTCGTGAGATATCGATAGAGAAGGGTTCTCCTCGTGTTGTTGAAACAAACCTTCTCAGTCGCTTAGAGATTTGGTCCGACGCAGGAGAGGTGAAGAAAACGACACCTCTACATGAACTCTTTAAGGCCGCCCGAGAAAAAAATCACCATGTTATGCGGGAGGAGCCATTGGCCCAACTGGCTGATTTGGAGAAACTTCTTCCTCTCAAAGTCGACTGGAAGAGTGAGCAATCTTTAACGACAAAAAGCTTAAATGAGAAACCTTGAAATAATTAGTGAGAAGGCCTTGCTGGGTTACCAAGAAGCTCTCGATGCCCAGATGGTGAGGGTGAATAATATATTGGAAAACCCTGAGGCGCCCTATGTGTTGAACTTTCTTGAGCATCAGCCGGTGCTGACAACGGGAAGGACTTTTGAGGCCGCTCATTTATTGGCTTCAAGGGAGAGTCTTGAAGAGAAAGGTGTGCCAGTTGTTGAGGTGAGCCGGGGTGGTTCAGTGACATACCATGGTCCTGGTCAGCTGACCGTTTATCTGCATGTTCATTTGAAGGAAATGGGTTTAGGGCTAACAACATTGATGAGGGATTTGGAACAATGGGTCATTGATTCGTTGGCTTTTCTTGGACTTGATTCTAAGAGGGAAGAAGGAAAAACCGGTGTTTGGACACAGACGGGTAAGGTTTGTGCGATGGGAATTGCGGCCAAAAAATTTGTGACTTACCATGGAGTTGGGCTCAATGTTTGTGTGGACCGTCGGGCCTTTGAGTGGATTGTTCCCTGTGGGCTCACCGAGCCCGTGGCATCTTTGGATCAGCTGATTTCCCCTGCGCCTTCAATGGAGGATCTAAAAAAAGTTATGTTGGAAAACCTGCCAACTTGGCTGGCTGAGTTAGATCGAAATTCGTTATAGGGAAGGCGTGGCAAAGGCCCATAGGGGCCAGCCCTTGGTACCATCATTTTTTAGAATGTGAAGTTCGCCATCTGTGATAGGAATAGTTTCGAGGTGACGGCGATCGACTTCGCGGTAGCCTGCTTTGAGATACCAATCTCGGGCCTTGGTGCAGCGAGTCCACAAGAGTATTTGCTCTCCATTTTTTTGAATAAGAGATGATGCTTGATTGAGTAAAGCTGTTGCGACACCTTTGTTTTGATGGTCTGGGTGAACACCAAGAATTTCAGCGCTCCAAAAAGATTGAGGCTCAGTATTGATTCGATGCCCAGCTAAGGCTCCAATAACCTGCCCATTTTCTATTGCAATAAAATCAAAATCGGGATGGAAAGATGGGTGGTCAAGGTACACGGCTTCCCAAGCTGAGCTCATTTCGCAGAGCTTCGCCATGAGGTTTAGCCAAGGCTCTAAGTCCTCGGGTCGATAGCCTCGAATGTACAGTTCCCCCTTGGACATGGGAGATGTTTGGCCTTAGGTGGACTCTATTTTTTCGTAAAGAGACATCATTTCGACGAGTCCCATGGCAGCGTCGAATCCTTTGTTTCCAGCTTTGGTGCCGGCTCTTTCAAGGGCCTGTTCAATTGTGTCGGTTGTGAGAATAGCATTCATAACTGGGACGGGGTATTTTTGGGAGAGGGAAGCTAATCCCTTGGCAGACTCACCGGCGACGATGTCATAGTGAGAGGTTGAGCCGCGAATCACGGCTCCCAAGCAGATGATTCCTTGATGGTTACCTTTTTCTAACACTCGAGCTGCTACGGCTGGTAATTCGAAGGCTCCTGGAACCCAAATAACGTCGATATGATTGTCTTTTACGCCTGACCTTTCGAGGTAGTCGATGGCACCACCTAGAAGTTTTCCTGTGATCAGCTCATTGAAGCGGCTGATGAGAATCGCGACTTTCCAGTGGGGTTTTGCTTTGAGTTGTCCGTCGATCGTGTTTGGCATGACTTATTCTCTATTGGTTGGGGTTCGGATGAGGCGGCCGCGGGCGCTGGAGGCCATAAAACTTCCCTCTTCATCGAAAAGAGGGATGAGACATTGGACTGTGTAGCGAGTTGAGGCTAAGGGAGAGGAAGCATTGGACTTCAGGATAAAAAAGCGCAAATGCATTGGTTCTAGGTCTGGTTGGCCTTTGAGATAGCCTAACTGGTGAAGTTCGATCAAATTCTCTGGGTCTAATTTGAATTTCCTGTGGTAAGTGACGGCGGCGATGTTGATTTCTAAGAGCCAGCGCCTCACTTGCTCTTGGCTGATCTTGCTTGGGTCGAGGTTTCCTTTCTCTTCTTTTTTGATGTTTTGGTAGCGGTCGAATGTGGTTTGAGCTAGAATTTTTTCACTATCAGGTGCTAAGCCGATGGATTTTGGAAAAGCAGAGAGTTGCTCTTCAGCCCAAGGCTTGAGTGCGTTTTCATCAAGTTCTAGGTAGGTTTGGAGCCAAATTTTGGCCTCAGCAAAAAGGCCAATTCGACGCTGAAGTTCTCCTAGGAGGTAGATGGTCGATTGCAGTTCATCCTTGGAATGATCTTCTGTTCTGAGGGATTCTTTAGTGGCAATAATAGCCTCTTTGAAGTGGTTGATTTGGTTATCAAGCAACCGATTGCGAAAGACGGCTAGTTCGCGAATTGGTTCTGGATTTTCCATTAAAATAGCTTTTTTGAGTTCGTCTGAGGCCTCGTGCAAAAAACCCATGCGATTGAGCTGAGAAGACTTAATAATATGGGCTAAAAAGCGACTTTGGGCCGATGTCTGATTTTCTAAATAATGATCAAGAAAAAGTAGGACTTGGGCTGGGTCGGCGAGTATAGGTGTGAGTTTGTGGCGTTTCTCGAAAGCCTTGAGGGCACTGTTGATATTTCCGATGGAGCCACTCATAAAAGGTGACTTGAGGGCATGGCAGGCTCTGAGGCGTTCAGACCATGCAAAACGAAGGTGAAAATCTGCTTTCACTTTCCAGGGGAGATCAAGGTGGGGAAGAAGGTTTTCCATGAGGGAGAATTTGATGGCCCTAGGAATATCTTGTTGATCGATTTTGAAGCCTAAGCGTTTGATGTTGATTCCGAGAGCTTGAACGAAGGCTTTTGCTAGAAAAGCTTCTTGTTTTTTCTTGGTTGCTTCGGAGAGGGGTGGATCGAGTGGTTGGTTGAAAAAGTTTTTAAAATGACTGAAGCCACAACTGGTGCAAGTCCAAATGTCTAGATCAAGATTTGAGACTTGTTTGGAGTGGCGACAAAAATCACGATCAATTCCTTTGTCCGCATCAGCTTCGGTCATGTGGTAGGCGGAAAAGCGTTCTTCGCAAACAGGGCATTGAGCTTTGAGGGTGGTGATTGAGCCAGCAAGTTGTCGTCGATGTTTGAGTCCCTCTCCTTCATCGAGCATTTCCCGAGCACTTTTTCTCAGAGGTAGGTCTTCGACAGAAGATTCTTTTTTATTATCCTCAGCCCAAGCTCCGAGGGTTAGCATGAGGAGAAAGATGGATGTTGTGAGAAGACCACGCATGACTTCAGTCTAAGGGAGTTGGAAACCTGGCCACCAAATGGGGTCGTTGACAGGGTGATGGAGGGTCAAGAATCAAACACGTGAAATTTGAAGGTCCGGGGAGAGGCATGGTGACGAATCAGTCGTCAGTCGGCAATAAGGCTTGGTTTGCTGTTGTGGTTTTGGCCATGGTGGTGACCTCTCTGGAGGCGTCTCCTTGGGGTCGAGTCAACTCATGGATCAAGGGAAAAGATTCTCGAGATGCAGCACGAGAAGAGTCTCAGGCCATGCGCTCGAATCAAGAGGCTTTTTCGATTCAAATCATCCAAGAAGAACGCGAACCTGAATATAAGTCTCCAGAATGGGTTATTCGACTCGGTCGAGAGCTGGGTGGCGCGAGTTGGTTGGGAACTTCTTATAAAAATATCCCATATACAGAGGGTGAATTTAATGACCTTCGAAGCAAAAAAATCAAAAGTGAAGTCAAGCGCCTAAAGAGAGATCATATAGCTCGAAAGAGAGCTGCTCGAAGTCGAGAGGGTGGGCAGCAACAGATAGAGGGCCTATTGGACGATCTGTTGGCTGGAGACGCTGCTGAGCAAAAAGACGAAGAGGAAGAGTTTTTAAAGGATTTTAACGAGGAACAGGTCTATCGAAGGGTTGCTGGTCAAACCTTTGTTTCGCAGAGTCGGCCGGTTGTTGTGCCTTCTCTCTATGTTCAAAGTAAAGCGGGAGAGCTTTTTTGCTTAGAACTCAAGACAGGTCTAACTTCTTGGGTGGCTCATTTGGACACTCCACTCCGTGAGGCTCCATATGAAACTGAAAAGCAGGTTTTTATTGTTGATGGCTCGGCTGTTAGAATTATCGATAAGCGTTCGGGGTTTATCACTAAGCAGGTGAGGCAGGACAGGGCGGTTTTCCCTAAGGTTTATTTTAACGACAATCGCATCTATTCGGTTTCTTATGAAGGGCAGGCCTTGAGTTGGCAAACGGATAAGACCTACAGAGATTGGATATATCGGATGTCAGGAGCGGTTACGCACGGAATGTTTGGGCATTCAGCAGGACTTCTTGTTCCCTTAGATAGCGGTGAAGTTCTGAGCCTTTCTTTTGATGGTGAAGAGAAATGGAAGTTTGTTTCTAAGAGTTTTTCGGATGAGAAGGTTTTTCTCGAACGTCTGAAAAATAAACATAAGAAAGCCATCGAGAAAGAGAAGGGTGATGCTAGAAAGAATAATCGACCAGAAGATAAAATCTTTATCAATCGACACGAGAGAGATATTGATGCCCTTCAGAAGAAAATTAGAAAGCTAGACTTTCGGAGTCGCGGTAAATATGTTGCTGAGCCTCTGTTTTTGGACGAGAATGTCATTATCGGATGTACAGACTTTCAGCTCTATAACTTGAGTCGTTACTCAGGAATACCTTATTGGTCATACTCCTGTGGTGCAGAGGTTAAGAGTAAGGCGTTGAGTGATGCTGATTGGGTTTGGCAGCGAGATGAGCTTGGGCGGGTGCACCGAGTGAGCCTCAAGACTGGAAAGGGAGGAGTCGTTCTTAAGGGAGTTGATCGTGTTTTAGCCCCTAAAAACGACGGAGCCGTTATTCTTTCGAAGGGCAATCTTTTTGCCTGGTCGAAAAAAGCTAAGACGATTATTAATGGCCTGCGTTCGTCAAAAGATGACCATCTGATTGCCTCTTCTGGTCATAACCTGCTGGTCTCATTGAGAGACAAAGATGGCCTGATAAGGGCCTATAGCATGGAGAGCTTCCGGGCTTTGAGGTGACGTGCTTGTCCTCTCCAGAAAAGTCGGGGAAACTATCGTTGTCGGAAAGGATATTGAAGTTTCCATTCTCGAGATCCAAGGCGGAGAAGTGCGTTTGGGGTTTAATGCTCCAAGGGATGTTATCATTCTGAGGAAGGAGATCTTGGAGGAGGTGGGACGTCAAAACCGCCAAGCGGTTGTTGAGCCAGACCCTTCAGTCCTCGATGATGTATTGAAGCAGTTGAAGAAGAAGCCATGAAGGCACCAGTCCTGAGGATATTATTATTAGGGCTGCCATTCCTTTTTCCGTTGGGATTGGCCTTGGATCTTTGGTTGGGTAGTCATCGGGACGATGCTGGCCAGGCAGTGACCTCTCAGGTGCGATACGGTGAGAATCAAGAGGCTCCGGAGTGGATGCCTAAGGAGTGGATTTCTGCTTACCTTCGAGAGATAAGACTTGATTCGCAGAAATCAATATTCTCGAGAGACTTAAAGGATGTGAGTCAGGCGTTGAGCGATTCGCCATGGGTTAGGTCCGTCGACACCGTTCGTCGAGACTATAAAGGAAACATGGTTCTGAAGATCACACCGAGAAAGCCTATTTGTGTTATTCGAAGAAAAAATCGTTTGGATCGATATTTGGATGGGGACTTGGTTGAGATGCCTGTCCTGAACTTTCGTGAGCCCGAAAAGCTCAGGGAAGAAGTTTTGCCCGTTGTGTTGGTGGGCAGCTTGATCAACCAAGATGAGCATGACAGAGAGGTCTGGCTTAGGGAGATGATTGATTTTTTGAAGGAGTGGAGTGTGGCGGGCCTACAGGATCGGCTCTCGCTTCATATTGTTGATATGGTTCCTTATCGAAGTGAGACGACCAATGTCTGTCGTCTGAAGCTAATGACGAAAGATTTGAAATTTAAGGGGCCTGTCATTGTTGAGTGGGGGGTGCACCAGGAGTTTAGTGTTTTGGAAGGTCGAGCCTCGGCCCAGAAATGGGAGGATCTTGGGGCTACATTAGGTCAAGATCGGCCATTTTCATCTTTGGATTTGCGATATCAAGCTCTAGATATTGGTCGATAAATCGAGTCCTATTGATCCGCTAGGGTCAATCAGATACGGATCAGAGAGCAATATAGAAGGAGGTGACTCGATAGACTGGGACCCAAAAGTGAGTTGATTGACGAATTGTAGCCCCTCGTTATCCTGCGGCGCCCATTTTTCCGGCAAATAACCCATAGAGGGTTTGGCCGGAAAGTTCACAACATCCTTATTGGAAGCAAATCAGTGAGTAAGGCCTACAACGAAAGAATCCGGATCCGTCTCGAATCCTACGATACGGAAATTCTGGATCAGTCGTCCGCATCCATTGTGGAAGCAGCCAAGCGAACGGGGTGTAGGGTTTACGGACCCATTCCCCTTCCAACAAGGATTGAGCGCTATACAGTTCTTCGCTCTCCTCACGTTGATAAGAAGTCGCGCGATCAGTTTGAGATTCGCACTCACAAACGTTTAGTTGAATTAGAGGATGCCAACGCCAAGACTCAAACAGCTCTGGTGAAGTTGGAACTTCCTGCCGGCGTCGAAATTAAAATCAAGGCATAAACATGAAGCTGATCGGTAAAAAACTGGGCATGACCTCCATGTTCGATGAGAACGGAGCCAGCGTTCCTGTCACTCTGATTGAGCTCGGGCCATGTCCCATAACTCAGGTGAAGACAGTTGATCGTGACGGTTATAGCGCTGTTCAGATCGCTTTTGCTGACGGTAAAAAAGAAAGAAATGTCAGCAAGCCTTTGGCGGGCCATCTTAAGAAATCCGAGACGGGCCCTGTTCGTTTTATGGAAGAATTCCGAATCGAAGAAGGAGCTGAATATGAACTTGGCTCTACTCTAACGATCGAAAAATTGGACGAAAATCTTCCGGTGACGGTTGAAGGTACCACAAAGGGACGTGGTTTTGCTGGTGGGATGAAGAGGCATGGCTTTAAGGGTCACCGCGCGTCACACGGTGAAGAAAAGCATCACAGAACAAATGGTTCACTTTCTAGTTCTGCACGTTTGACTCATGTCTGGAAGGGCAAGAGAATGGCGGGTCACATGGGGAATGTAAAAGAAAGTATTAAGGGTCTTTCTATCGTAAAAATTGACGCTGAGAAAAACCTTCTTGTTCTCAAGGGAAGTATTCCTGGTCACTCCGGCGCTAAAGTCACGGTGGTACAATAATCATGAGCGAAGTTCAAGTTTACGATATAGCAGGCAAAGCTACTTCGACTTTGAGTGTCGAGGGAGATGCCATCTCTAAGGGTGTTTCCCCTTCTCTTCTTCATAGAGTTGTTGTTTCTTACGAAGCTAATCTGCGCCAGGGTAGTGCTAATACTAAGACCCGCGGTGAGCGAGTCGGATCTGGCAAAAAGCTTTGGAAGCAAAAGGGTACTGGCCGAGCTCGTATGGGTTCAATTCGTTCTCCAATATGGAGAGGTGGTGGAGTTACCTTTGGCCCTAAGCCACGTAGCTTTCGTATGAAAATGTCACAGACCGAAAGGCGCCTTGCTCTTCGTGCTGCCATTGCTGGAAAATTGGCTGATGGAGAAATTGCTGCTTTGGAGAGTACTCAACTCAGTGAAGTGAAGACGAAGGTGATTGCTGGTCTTGTTAAAAACGCCGCATTCAAAGGTCGTGTTCTTTTTGTGACCGATGGTCTTAATGCAGACTTCTTGCGTGCTACAGCTAACATTCCAAATGTGTCTGTTGCTCCGGCTTCAGAATTGAATGCCTTGTCTGTGCTGAAGGCGACAACCTTAGTTTTTGATAAAGTTGCCTTAGAGAAATGGATTGGAACGGAGGTTGCCGCATGAGTGCTCATCAAATCCTCAAGAAGCTGATCCTCACTGAAGACAGCTACAACCTAGTTCAAGAGCAGAGTACTTTTTGCTTTGAAGTTCCTAGGGAAAATAATAAGATAGAAGTAAAGAAGGCTGTTGAAGATGCTTTTAATGTAAAAGTGACTTCAGTAAACACAATTGTTACTCCTTCAAAAAAGAAGACCATCCGGGGGCAGTTTGGCCGCAAAACCATCGTACGCGGTGTTAAGAAGGCCTTTGTCCGCGTTCGCGATGAAGATGTGAGCAAGATTCCCTTGATATGAGATAACGATGGCCATCAGAAAATTTAATCCTACTAGCCCGGGGAGAAGGGGCGGCTCGGTTCTGGTCTTTGACGACCTGACTCGTAATCGGCCCGAAAAATCTCTCACTAAAGGCAAATCTGGCACCGGAGGCCGTAACAACCTCGGTCGTCGAACCTCAAATCACCGTGGTGGTGGTCATAAGCGCCGTTTGCGTGAAATTGACACCAAGCGTGATAAATTTGGTGTACCTGCAACCGTGGCGCAGATTGAGTATGATCCAAACAGATCAGCCAACATTGCGTTGCTTCACTATCATGATGGTGAAAAGCGTTACATCATAGCTCCTCTTGGGCTGAAGAAGGGGATGAAGGTTGTTAACTCTAAAACTCGTGTTGACGCAGATGTTGGTGTCGCCATGCCACTTGAAGTGATGCCTGTCGGTACTGTAATTCATAACATTGAGATGACTCCAGGTTGTGGTGGGCAAATGGTTCGTTCTGCCGGAGCTCAAGCTCGACTCATGTCCCGTGAGGGAAAATACAGTATAATTGAGCTTCCTTCTGGAGAGCTTCGTCGTGTGTTGAGTCGTTGTATGGCCACTGTTGGTCAGGTTGGTAATTTGGACCACGGCAATATCAAATTAGGAAAAGCTGGTCGTAACCGTTGGTTGGGTGAAAGGCCTAGCTCTCGCGGTATGGCAATGAACCCTGTTGCTCACCCAATGGGTGGTGGTGAAGGTCGTTCTAAGTCTGGCCAAATTCCTCAATCCAAGACAGGTGTGTTGGCTAAGGGCGGTAAGACCCGTAATCCAAATAAGCCATCCACTCCTCTCATTCTCAGAAAGCGTAAATAAGGTCCGTCATGGGAAGATCTCTGAAAAAAGGCCCTAGCGTCGACATTAAGTTGATTCGAAAGGTTCTAAGGCAAAAGCAGGAAGGTGGTGATGAGCCTATCAAAACCTGGTCGCGTGCCTCCATGATTGCTCCTGACTTCATTGGTCATGTGTTTGCCGTTCATAATGGCAAAATGTTCATCAATGTATCAGTGACCGAAGACATGGTTGGTCACCGTTTGGGGGAATTCTCCCCTACGCGTACCTTCAAGACTCACGCTAAATAAGGGGTTTTATCGTGGCTAAAGTCAAAGGAAGAATCGAAGGGGAGCACACTGTGATCCTCCGTAATGTGAGGATCTCCCCTCGCAAAGCTCGTCTTGTTGCTGATCTGGTGCGCGGAGTTCCCGTGGACGAGGCCATCGAGATAACAAAACGAGATGAGCACAGGGGATCCTACTTTATCAATAAACTTCTCCGATCGGCTTTGGCCGGTGCTCTAGAGAAGAACATGCCCGAAGGTTTGGTTGTCGGTACAGCTCGAGTGGACGAAGGACCAACGATAAAACGTTTTCGTCCTCGTGCCCAAGGTCGAGCGACTTCCATCTTCAAGAGGACTAGTCATATCATCATCGGTTTGAGGCCCACCAAGTAAAGCAAGAACATGGGACAAAAGATACATCCTACAGGTTACACGGTTGGTTTTTTCCAGGATTGGAAGTCACGTTGGGTTGCTGATAAGGCTTCTTTCGGGCTCATGATCTATGAGGATTATGTCATTCGAAAAATCATCAAAAAGCAAGCAAAGGGTGCTGGTATTGCCAACATCGAAATCGAGCGACGTGGTGAAGAGATCACAGTGTACGTGAGTGCTGCCCGGCAGGGAATCCTGATCGGTAAACGAGGTGCTGAAATTGATAGAATCAAGGATATGGTTCAGTCGAACTGCTCCGGTCCAGTTAAGATCGTGATTAAGGAAGTTGCCAATCCTGATGCGGTAGCTCAAAATGTTGCTGAATCTATTGCTGAGCAACTTGAGAAGCGAATGGCTTTTCGTCGCGTGATCAAAAAAGCTGTCGAAAGCACACTCGGTGCTGGCGTAAAAGGAGTTAAAATCCAAGTTAGCGGTCGACTGAATGGTGCTGAAATGGCTCGTCGTGAAAAAGTCGCCGTTGGACGTATGCCTTCAAATACAATGCGAGCCGAAATTGATTACGGCTTCACCGAAGCTTCTACCACCTACGGTCAAATTGGCGTTAAGGTATGGCTGTACCATGGCGACAAGATGGGCAAGCGTTCCATCAAGGCCCCCTCTGTAGCGGCAAATAACTAGGAGGCGATCATGGCTTTGATGCCCAAAAACACCAAACACCGCAAAACTCAGCGTGGACGCCTTAAGGGCGTAACTCGTCGTGGAATCCACCTTCAATTTGGAGAGTATGGAATTCAGTCGATGGAAGCTGGGTGGATAACTGCACAGCAAATTGAATCTGCTCGCGTTGTGGCTCGACACTTTGTTGGCGAGCTTGGAAAATTGTTTATTAGAATTTTTCCACATCGTAACTATACAACTCGACCTGCTGAGACCCGAATGGGTAAAGGTAAGGGGATGCCTGACAAATGGTTTGCAGATATTCGCCCAGGTATGATTTTATTTGAATTACAAGGGGTCACTGAAGAAGTGGCTCGTGAGGCTTTTCGTCGTCAGGCTCATAAGCTTCCTCTCAAGACCAAATTTGTTTCTAAGAGTAGCTATGCAAATTTCAGAGATTAAGAGCAAGGAGACCTCCGCGTTGCAAGAAGAGCTCAAGTCTCTTCAGCAGTCTCTTCTGGATGTAAAAGTCCGGGCAGTGACAGAGGAAGGTGAAGGCCACAAGTTGAGCAGTATCCGAAAGGATATCGCTCGTTACAAGACGATTCTCAACGAAAGGAAAGGTTGAGCCATGAGTGAAGTTAACATCAAAACCATCGTGGGTACGGTGATCAGTGACAAGATGGATAAGACCATCCGTGTTGAGGTCAAAGGGAAGAAACGTCATCCCAAGTACAAGAAATTTGTTCCGACACGTGTTACCTACTTCGCCCATGATGAAGCGAGCAGTGCTAAAGAAGGAGATACTGTTCAAATCTCTTTCACTCGCCCTCTCTCCAAGAAGAAGCGTTGGAAGCTCGACAAGATCATCACCGTAGCCGACTGACGAGGATTTAGAAATGATTCAAGCTCAAACCATCCTTTCGGTTGCCGATAATACTGGCGCCAAGAGCGTAATGTGCTTTAAAGTCCTTGGTGGCTCTGGCAAAAAATACGCGTCTATTGGCGATGAAGTTATTTGTTCGGTGAAAAGCGCTGAACCAAATGGTTCAGTCAAGAAAGGCGAAAAAATTCGTGGCGTTATCGTCCGAACATCCTACAACTTGAATCGTCCTGACGGCTCAAGCATCAAATTCGACAGCAATTCTCTTGTGATTGTCGATGAAGAAAAGAACCCACGTGGAACTCGTATCTTTGGCCCAGTTGCCAGGGAATTGAGAGCCAAGGGCTATAGCAAGATTGTATCTTTGGCCGTCGAGGTGGTCTGATGAGAATCAAAAAAAATGACTATGTTGTCGTCGTGGCTGGAAATGCCAAGGGCGAAAAGGGTCACGTTAAAACTGTTCTAACTGAAAAAGACAGCGTGATTATTTCTGGAGTCAACATGCGTAAGAAGCATGTTAAGCCTTCTCAGGAAAACCCTCAGGGTGGCCGTATCGAGGAAGAGGGACCTATCGCTCTATCTAATATCATGCCATACAGTGAAAAGGCTGAGAAGCCTAGCCGAGTAAAGATCGTCAAAACTGACGACGGCAAAAAGCAAAGGGTCCTTAAGGCCTGTGGAACTGAATATGGTGAGAGGTACTAATCGTGGCCCGTCTTCAAGATAATTTCAAAAGCAAGATCCTTCCTGCTGTTAAAGATCAGTTCGAGATTAAGAACGTGATGCAGCTCCCTAGGGTTGCAAAGATCTGTATCAGCATGGGAATGGGTCAGTATAATTCTGATGCGAAGAAGATCGAGCAATGTGCTCAAGAACTTTCTGTGATTGCTGGCCAGAAGGCTGTTATCACTCGCGCAAAGATCAGTGAGGCAGGATTCAAACTTCGTCAGGGAATGCCAATTGGTGTTCGAGTTACGTTGCGTGGCCAAAGAATGTGGGAGTTTTTCGACCGCTTTTTATCTGTAGCTGCTCCCCGTATTGCTGACTTTCGTGGCTTCTCTCGTACTGGTTTCGATCAAGCTGGCAACTATTCATTTGGTGTCAACGAACAAAGCCTTTTTCCTGAAGTTAACCTCGACAAAATGGAAGTTATCCAAGGAATGAATATCAACGTTGTTTTTGAAAACAGCACACCGAAGGTTTCCGAGGCTGTCCTCGAGCAACTCGGTTTTCCCTTCACTCGCATAAAAGAAAAGAGGGCTTAATCCATGGCCAGTCAATGTCAGATTGCCAAGAGCAAGAAACTACCAAAGTTTAGTAGTCGTATTGTGAACCGCTGCAACATCTGTGGTCGTGCACGTGCCTATTATCGCAAATTTGAATTGTGTCGTCTTTGCTTTCGTAAATTGGCCCTTGAAGGCCATATCCCTGGTGTTCGCAAGGCCAGTTGGTAAGGAGTTATTAAATGAGTATTTCTGATCCAATCGCTGACCTGTTGACTCGAGTTCGCAATGCCATTATGGTACATCGCGCTTCAGTCATGGCTCCCTATTCAAAGCTTAAGAACAATGTTCTTGAAGTTCTCAAACGCGAGGGCTATATCAAGAACTTTGAAGTTGTTGAAGAGGGAAATAAGAAAAATATCATCGTCTATTTAAAGTACGCCGACAACGGATCTCCTGTGATCTCCGAGCTGCACCGAATTTCTAAGCCGGGATGCAGGATTTACAGTAATGTAGATGAGATCAAGCCTATTTTAAATGGCATTGGCGTATCTATCGTTACCACACCTCAGGGAGTTCTGAGTGATCGCGAGTGTCGCGAGAAGAAAGTTGGTGGCGAAGTCCTTTGTGAGGTTTGGTAATCCATCATGTCTAGACTAGGAAAACAACCAATCGAGCTCCCTGCCGGAGTAGAAGTTAAGGTGACTGATCAGTCAGTCACCGTTAAGGGACCAAAGGGTGAGCTGAGTCAACCATTCTCTAGCGACATTGGAATCAAGATTGAAGAGAAATCTGTTCTTGTCGAAGCTCTCCAAAACAGTCGTGAAACTCGAGCTAATCACGGACTATATAGATCTTTGATTCAAAACATGGTCACAGGTGTATCTGCTGGTTTCAGTAAATCACTAGTCCTTGAGGGAGTTGGATATAGGGTCGTTGCGGCCAAGAACAAATTAACTCTTTCTTTGGGCTTTTGTCATCCGATTGATTATTTTGTACACCCCAATGTTGTCGTGACCCTGGATGGTAACACGAATATCAAGCTTGAGGCAACCGATAAACAACTTCTAGGACAAGTTGCTGCTGAAATTCGCGCTTTGCGTAAACCTGAGCCTTATAAAGGAAAAGGTGTTCGCTACTCTGATGAAGTTATTCGTAAGAAAGTGGGTAAGGCTGCAGCCAAATAAAAGATCATGAGAAGAATCAAGAAAAAAAACGCCAAGCGCTTGAATATCAAGGCAAGAGTAAGAAAGAAGATCAGTGGAACTTCTTTGCGCCCTCGTTTGTCTGTCTTCAAGTCAAATTTACACTTCTATGTACAGGCGATAGACGATGAAAGTGGTCAGACCCTTGCATCTGCTTCTACCGTAGAAGAAGGTGGTAAAACTATCGAGGGGACCAAGGATCGAGCTGCCTATGTTGGCGGTACGATTGCAGAGCGCCTCGGTGAAAAGGGGGTGAAAGAAGTGGTCTTTGACCGTTCTAGTTACCCTTATCACGGAAACATTAAGCACCTAGCAGACACTGCTCGCGAGAAGGGACTCAAGTTCTAAGGAAATCCATGGGAATTCGTAGTAAAATCAACATCGACCCTAACGACCTCAGGGAAGAAACCCTCATTATCAAGCGTTGTGCTCTCGTAGTAAAGGGTGGCCGTCGTTTTAGTTTCTCAGCTTACGTTGTTGTTGGCAATGAGAACGGGATCATCGGTTTCGGACATGGGAAAGCTATGGATGTAGCTTCTGCAGTGGCAAAGGCTACTAAAGAAGCTAAGAACAAGTTATTTTCTGTTGAGATTGAGAACACCACAGTGCCTCATCAAACACGAGGACGTTTTGTTTCTTCTAACATCCTTCTGATGCCTGCTAAACCTGGTACTGGTGTAATTGCCTGTACTCCCGTTCGTGCGATCATGCAGATGGCAGGTATTCACGATGTGTTGAGTAAGTCCTTTGGAAGTAACAACACTGTCAATCTAGCCAAAGCTACGATCGAAGGTCTGAAAAAGCTTAAAAGCCGCAAGACCATTGAAGCCATTCGAGGAGTGAAGGTCTCATGAATCTCGCAGACGTAAAAGAAGGCATCCGCCTCGGCAAAAAAAAGAAGCGTGTTGGTCGTGGTGCTGGTTCAGGCCACGGAAAAACCAGTGGCAAAGGTCATAAGGGCCTGAAAGCACGAGCTGGTGCTAACATGAAGTCGACCTATGAGGGTGGTCAAACTCCACTTTTCCAAAGAATCGCCAAGCGTGGATTCAGTAATGCTCGTCACAAGACTAGTTTTGCTGTGGTCAATCTCGAAGCTCTAGAAGCTTTTGAGAATGGCACCACTGTTGGTTTGGCAGAGCTTCAGTCTAAGGGATGGGTTGATAATCCTAAAGACGGCTTGAAGATTCTGGGCAGAGGAGAACTCTCTAAAAAACTAACTGTTGTGGCACAAGCTTTTTCTGGCTCTGCTAAAGAGGCGATTGAAAAAGCAGGTGGTTCTGTTGAAATCAAACCTATGAAAGGAGCTGCGAAGGCGTGAAAACCCTTCTGGGCATCTTCCAGGTTCCTGAGCTTCGAACGAAGCTTTTGGTCACGCTTGGTTTACTCGTCGTTTACCGGATGGGGATTTTTATCACTCTTCCTGGTATCGATGCAGTAGCGGTCAACGATCTTTTCGAGCGAATGAATCAGGAATCAGGTGGGGTGGCCAAGGTCATGCAGACCGTGAATATGTTTAGTGGAGGTGCTCTCATGAATGCTTCTATTTTTGCTCTTGGTATCATGCCTTATATCACAGCATCGATTCTCTTTCAAATTTTAGGCACCATGGTCCCTGCAATCAAACAGCTCCAAAAAGATGGAGAGGGTGGCCGAAAAAAGATCAATCAGTACACTAGGTATGCTACTTTGGCTCTTTGTACTGTGCAATCCTTTGTGATATGCCGAAGTTTGGAGAGCCTTGATAGTGGAGCTTTAGTGCCTCATCCAGGTTTTCTATCATTTGTCTTTGTTGCGATGGTTTGTTTGACCACAGGCACTATGATTGTCATGTGGTTGGGTGAAATGATCACTGAATTTGGTCTAGGTAACGGTATCAGCATTATCATTATGGGTGGTATCATTGCCGAGTTGCCTACAGGAATTCAGCAGTTTGCTCTACAGCTTCAAGATGGATCGGGTTCTGTTACTTATGGGACTTTGGCATTCCTGCTAATGTTCTTCTTTGCAGTGACGGCAGCAATTATATATACAACCCTTGGACAACGTCGTATTCCCATTCGCCAAAATCGAAGAGCTGGTGGAGCCCAAACTCATGCTAGAGCTCAGTACTTGCCTCTTAGAGTTAATATGTCTGGTGTGATTCCTATTATTTTTGCTCAAGCATTGATCATGTTTCCTGGTATCATCGGGTCTATTCCTGGCCTCGAAAGTATCAATCGTTATTTTGCTCCTGGTTCGATTCTCTATAACGTCTTTTATGTTTTGATGATTGTCTTCTTTGCTTACTTTTACACGGCCATGATCTTCAATCCAGAAGAGATGTCTGAGAATATGAAGCAAGGCGGCACATTCATTCCTGGCATTCGACCTGGTATTGAAACTCAATCCTATTTTGAGAAGTTGTTGGTTCGCTTAACCACCGTAGGTGCTATTTCGTTGGCAATCATCGCCATTATTCCACAAATTTTGATGTCCCAAATTCAGATCTCTTATGCCTTAGCTGGTATTTTTGGTGGAACGGGACTCTTGATCGTCATTGGGGTTGCTATCGACTTGATACAGAAAGTTGAAGGGCATATGGTTAGTCGAAACTTTTCGGCTATGCTTCAGTCCGATCGCACGGAAGCCGGGGTATAACCGTGGCTAAAGAGGAAAATATCCGTGTAGAGGCGGAGGTGACTGAGTCTCTCCCCAATGCAATGTTTCGCGTAAAACTACCTAATGGGCACCACTTGTTGGCTCATATTTCCGGTAAGATGCGTATGCACTTTATTCGTATTCTTCCTGGTGACACCGTCACTTTGGAGATATCGCCCTACGATCTGACCAAAGGTCGGATTGTTTACCGTAACGACAAGAGACAACATTAGGAGTCCCCATGAAAGTCGTCGCCTCCCTCCGAAAGCGGTGTGAAAACTGCAAGATCATTAAACGCAAGGGTGTCTTGCGCGTGATCTGCATCGAACGTCGCCACAACCAACGTCAAGGTTAAGAACCATGCCCAGAATACTTGGTAAAGACATTCCCGACAATAAACCAGTCTGGATCAGCCTCACTTACATCACGGGGATCGGTCGTTCGACCGCTCTCAAGCTTTGCGATGCAAGTGGGATCGATTCTGGCAAGAGAGCTCACGAGTTGTCGGACGATGAAAAAAGTCGTCTGACTCAGGAGATCGAAGGCGATTGCGTGGTTGAAGGTCAACTCCGTCGAATGGTCTCCGGGGACATCTCTCGTTTGCGCAAAATTGGTTGTTATCGTGGTATCCGTCATGCAAGGGGTCTTCCTTGTCGCGGACAGCGAACTCAAACCAATGCAAGAACTAGGAAAGGCAAGAAGAAGACCGTTGCCGGCAAGAAATCTGTTAAGGATATGAAGTAATGGGCAAGTATCAGAAGAAGAAGGTCAAACGTACCGTTTCCCGTGGTGTTGCTTATATCAATGCCACCTTCAACAATACAATTATCACTATCGCGGATACGACAGGTGGAACGATCTGTTGGGAGAGCTCTGGAAGTTCTGGTTTCAAGGGTTCGCGAAAAAGTTATCCTTTTTCTGCTCAAGTTGCCGCTGGTAACTGTGCTGAGAAAGCCATTAAACTTGGCGTCAAAGAAGTTGACGTGAAAGTAAAAGGGCCTGGCGGTGGACGTGAGTCTGCTGTTCGCGCCATGAAAGAAGCAGGCATCAATATTCGTAGCATCACCGATGTTACTCCTCTGCCCCACAATGGTTGTCGGGCTCGTGGACGTCGAAGGGTTTAAGAAAGGGTTATAGAGTAAGATCATGTCACGATACACTGGACCAAAATGTAGACTTTGCCGCCGTGAAGGTAGCAAACTCTTCCTCAAAGCCGACAAATGTCTTAGCGCGAAGTGCCCCTTCGAGAAGCGCCCCATGCCTCCCGGCGTGAGGACGTTCCGACGCGGTAAGGCTTCTGGCTATCAATCTCGTTTGCGCGAGAAGCAAAAGGTTAAACGCTTTTATGGACTTTCTGAAAAGCAGTTCAACCTTTACTACAAAGAAGCTGTTCGGTCAAAGGGGAATACAGGTGATAACTTGTTGACTCTTTTCGAGCGACGTCTGGATAATGTAGTTTACCACCTTGGTTTTGCTCAATCAAGAGCAGAGGCACGCCAGGTCATTGGCCATGGTCACATCTCTGTAAATGGAAGAAAGGTAACGATCGCTTCATTTCTCGTAAATGAAGGAATGACCATTTCTAGTTACAGTTCTGAAGGAAGTAAGAAACTGGTAACTGAAAATATGGAATTTACCAAGATGCGGGAAAAACCCACATGGGTTAATGTTTCCGCCGAGAGTAATGAGGGAAAGGTCCTCAGTCTCCCGACCCGGGACGATGTGTCCGTGCAGGTCGATGAGCAGATGATCATCGAGTTCTGCTCACGCTAATGTTTTTTAAGAAGGATTCGGAGAGCACATGAAGATTCGTTGGAAAGGTTTTGAATTGCCCTCGGGCGTAGAATGTGATCAGGACTCCCTGACTGACACCTACGGTCGGTTCTGGATCGAGCCCTTTGAAAGGGGTTTCGGCACCACAATGGGCAACACCCTCCGCAGGATCCTGTTGTCGTCTATTCAAGGTAGTGCTATTAGTAGTGCTAGGATCGAAGGGGTCCGCTGTGAGTTCGAAAATATGGACGGTGTGTTGGAAGACACCACAGAGATTGTTTTGAATCTCAAGCAGGTCTATATTCGAATGCACACAGATGAACCCGTTCTTTTGACTTTGGAAAAAACTGGACCAGGGAAAGTTACCGCAGCTGACCTTTCTGAGCATCAAGATATTGAAGTGATGAATCCTGATCAAGAGATTGCAACTCTTTCGGACGATGTGAAGTTTTCTCTTCAGGTCGAAGTTCGTAAAGGTCGTGGTTTTGTTCTTGCTAGAGATAATATGGAAAAGGCACCTTCAGGGGACGCCGATGCTTTCAGTGTAGACTCTATTTACTCACCTGTTCAAAAGGTTGCTCATAAAGTAGCTGAAACTCGAGTAGGTCAGAAGACTGACTACGAACGTCTTGAGTTGGAAATCTGGACCAATGGTATTGTTAGCCCAAGTGATGCTCTGACAGAATCAGCAGCGATCATGCGTAAGCACATCAATCCTTTTCTTAGTTATAATCATGCGACTCGCATGGGTGATGACGAAGTCGTTGTTTCTGAGGTGACGGAAGAAGGAACAGATCGCGATGAAAAGCTTCGCCTTCCAATTAGCGTTTTGGAGCCTAGCGCTCGTACCCGCAACTGCCTCGAAGCTGAAGGTATTGAAACTCTCGGACAGCTGGTCACTCTTACAGAGCATGACCTTATGAAGTTTCGAAACTTCGGGTCAACCTCCATGAGTGAGATCAAGGATAAACTGGCTGCCTTCAATCTAGAAATCGGTCAAGGAGACTAATCATGAAGCACCGCGTCAAGGGAAGAACCCTCGGCCGTTCGCACAGTCACAGAACGGCCATGTTGAAGAACCTGGTTTGCAGTCTCTTCATCCATGAGTCTATAACAACAACAGAGCCCCGTGCAAAGGAAGCTCGTTCTTTGGCAGAAAAGATGGTCACGTTGGCAAAACGTGGGACTCTTCACGCCCGTCGTCAGGCGATTAAGAAGCTGGACAACAAGGATGTTGTAGCAAAGCTCTTCGAAGATGTTGCAAAGCGTAACCCTGAACGTCAGGGTGGTTATACTCGTATCCTCAAGCTGGACGAAACCCGTTTGGGTGACAGTGCACCTAAGGTCGTTTTCATGTTGGTGGACGCGAAGGCTGAAGAAGCTGTGGCCACTGAGGAGACCGCTGGCGTAGAAGCCTGAGACCCTATACTCGAAAAGCATTGAAGGCTGGTGAAAAACCATCTTCAATGCTTTTTTTATGCCATTTTTTAATCGAGGAAATCGGGTTTTGAAAGCATCGATTCTGCTGGAAAACGGACGAAAGTTCGACGGTGTCTTGAGAGGCGCTACCGATGTAGAGGTGACGGGAGAGATCGTCTTCAACACCTCTATGACAGGCTATCAGGAGATCCTGACGGACCCCTCCTATGCCGGTCAGATCGTTACCATGACCTACCCAGAGATTGGGAACTATGGAACCAACCCAACGGATGTAGAAAGCTCTCAGACACATTGTCGAGGTCTGATTGTCAGAGAACTATCTGAGATTTCGAGCAACTTTACTGCCTCGAACTCCCTAGAGGAATACCTCAAGAACAATAACTTAGCTTGTATGAGCGAGGTTGATACTCGTGCTCTCACTCGGCAGTTGAGAGAAACAGGAGCAATGAAAGGC
>Ga0233432_10001240_pt1 | contig 24780 bp, 23 predicted proteins | sample SI_122_August201_6_FD_179870 | JGI IMG/M metagenome (GOLD analysis project Ga0233432, IMG submission 179870) | Seawater microbial communities from Saanich Inlet, British Columbia, Canada - SI_122_August2016_10_MG | ecosystem: Environmental > Aquatic > Marine > Inlet | place: Canada: British... | reverse complement strand
TGTATAGGGATATTTTTTCCTGTTTCGTGAGTCCACTTCCATGGCTATCTTTAACGGCCTTCCATAACTCCCTGCTGAAAGGTTGTTCATTTCTATTCTGCTGTTGACGGTTTTCTGAAGAAAGTTCTCTCGGTGACATGTCCGATGTGTTTCTCTTGTTAACAGTAGAATTCATCCAATTCATATGGACAGGAAGAAGGGTTTTCTGCCAGGCGATGAGTGTTGCTAGTGGGAGAGGGCTCTCCATCTTTCCACTCTTCTCTATTCTGACGATAGCTAAGCCTATTTCATTCAGAGCCCAGGCGACTTTCTCTCTTGATGGTGCTTCTTTGAGGTCGTGCAAAAATTGAGCATGAGCTTTCATGTGATCGACGTATTCTTCTCGATGGCCACCCGTAAGATCGACCCCGAAAATAAGATTTGCTTTCGAAAGGGTGTTGGGGTCAGCTAAAAAACTGTTGTGCCGGTTAATAGAAAATTCTAGAAACTTATCAGCAATAGAGGCAGCTTCCTGTTCCTCTTTAGACAGGAACTCCGGCTTATGATCGACGAGAAAGTATAGAAAAGCTCCGATAGAGAGCGTCAGAATGATGATGACAGAACGCATGGGCTAACGGCGGTTAAACGAAGGCGTGTTTCAATTCTCTATGACAGTTTGAACCATGTCGGTCAATAGTCCTTTGGGAGGTGATTCCGTTTAGAAGCGCCCTTTTAGACTTTTGAGCGCGTTAAGCATGAAATATCTGCGCTTTTCTGAAAGGTTAGTTCCAAACTTGATTCTGGTTTTTCCCTCAAGGGTGATGCCTACGCCTTGGCCTCCAGGGTATTGAACGTTAGAGGATGTTTCACTGATCTTATCCATCTCACTCCAGTTGAATCGACGAGTCCAACCGATTGAGCCTACACCTAGGAAGATGCTGCTATCTTCTCTGCTGAGTTTAACGACGACCTTTCCGCATACAGCCATTAGAGCTATACTCCCAAATAGGAGTGTGCCCAGGAGAAAAGGAATTCCAAAAAGAGACATCGTCAGATCAAATTTTCCAGAGGCGATCTGAGTGCCATAGATGCCTCCGATTGAACCCCCAGACCACACACACATGAAGGGTACAAGAAAGAAGGCCACTGGGGAGCGTGTGCTGGCTCCAACGATAGCTCCTTGAAAATCTTCCGAAATCCAAGCACCATCAGGAGGGGAATCGACCACAGAGTTGTCTGCTTTAGGAGAATCAAGACATTCAGATAAGCGAAAGCCTTCATTGCAAGTAGGGCAGAAAGCAACATCGGTGGCGACATTGATCTGTTCTGATTCCAACATCAGATGGCATTTGGGACAGGCGACTCTCATGAACCTATGATCTTAGGTGGTTATGTTTGAGCTGTTATATCTCTCAGCTCTCAGTTTACACCCATCATTTCTTAAGATCAGGAGGTGGACGACGCCGTGAAAAATGTCCATTCATGCTCATGGTGGGACTGAAAGGCTTCGCAGGCGTCTTTTGTTGCAGCGCGAGTCGAGATCAGCTGGAGGGAAGAGGAGTCTTATCTCCCAGACTCTAAAATCGTTGGATTTATTTGGGTACTTCCTCGATTCTGATATCCCCGGCATTTGGTCCCTCTGCCCCTTTGATGATTTCGTAGGTCACCTTGTCGTTGGGATAGGGTTCCAGAGTTCTATCGAGGAGGCTGGTCCGGTGAAAGAATAGGTCTTTTCCGCCTCGATCTTGTTTGATAAAGCCGAAACCTTTCTGCTGATCAAAGCACTTCACCGTTCCAGTGCGGGCCATCTAGTTGCCCATCAGTTCATCAATGATTTCTTCATCGGAGAAGCTTTTACCTTCAAGAAATCTGATTTTCTCGCACAGAGCAGGAATGACTTCGCTGGCTCGGTATTTGCTTTTGGATGATGCTTGGCCGGACCCAGAGCCCTTTTCCGTGATGGCGACATTTGTGGCGCAAGGCCCTCTGTCAGACTGTTCCAATTCAAAGCTGACTCGATCATCTGACCATGGGCTTGCCTCGGCGTCGACCAGGCTGGTTTTATGAAAGAACAAGTCCTCCTCCCCATCATCAGGGGAAATAAATCCAAAACCTTTGGTCTGATTGAAGAACTTAACGATACCTATCGAGCTCATGGTGATTTCCTTTTAGAGAAACTGCTTTGGTGTTGTCAGCATAACGTGATACACGATAAAAAAAGTAGGGTCCCGCATCTGTATTCATAAAACTGAGATATCTGAAGTCCGAGAACGATACTCATCCAATTTTTTAACGATATTTGAGGCCTAGACTCGTGGTCCAAGCGGAGTTTACAGGGGATTTCTTATCGATGTGTCTGGCTAGAGAGGTTCAATTGGGTTGACCTTAAAGGACATATTTTCGAGTCTCAGTTTTGCAGGATCATAACATGGCAGGCAGGTGTAACGGAAACGATTGTGAGTTAAGAGATCTTTGCCTTCATTGACTTTCATGTTCTCCACCACGTTTCCATGCTTACTGACACGTCCAGCGAAAAATTTATGTGTGGCATCGGACCCACAGGTGGCACAGACTTTATCCAATGGGTTCGTCATTTCTTGGCATAGGCATGCCGAAGATTCTAGGTGTTATCTTCTATGGGAAAATCCAAGCCATCTTTAAGAAGTATGGGGATGAGCACAAGGGGATATAAGGCTGTTGAGACCACGCCCAAATCGAATAGTGCCGAACCTGGCTATTTTATTTTGATCATTGAGGTATTCGTCAGAGAAGGCTAAAAAATTTAAGCTTGCTTAAGGCTCTGCGTGTAGAACTCTTCCACCGACGAGTCAACGATCACGTCAGAAGGTTTGATGGGTGACTCAACGCTCAGTCCATCCAAGGTAGAGCAACGAGACAATGCTACGTAGATTTGACCTGGAGCAAAGGCTCCGGTTGTGCTGAGGTCAAGATGAACACCCGAGAGAGTCTGTCCCTGTGATTTATGGACTGTGAGAGCGTAAGCGGGTTTAAGTGGAATCTGCTCTACCCAAGAAGAGATTCTTGTTCCAATTTTTCCATCATTCCCTTTGCCATAAGAACGAATGTTGTACTTGTGAAAGCCAATCTCATGTATGGAGCCATCTCTGTCTAACTGGACCGTGACCAATCCATCATCTAAATCAATGACCGTTCCTTTGTCACCATTAATATAGTCATCGGAGTTGATAAGGGTCATCACTCTAGCTCCTCGTTTCAAGACCAGAGTTCGTTCACAATTGACATCGCCGCGGTTGACTTTTCCTTCTTTCATGGCGTGGTAGACATACTCTGGAGCTGAAATTGCCAAAATCTTATCACGGTTCAGACGATCGACGGTCGCGTTTGTCGTGGTGAGGATAGTTGTGTCCTTGCTGGCTTTGTCATGACGGTTGATTAGGGCCAGGGCTGATCGAAGGTGTTCTCCTTTTCGAATTCCGGCAAGGGCTGAAATGAAGGTTTGATCGGCTTGGCGAAAGACGGATTCAAGCTCGATGACTTCAAATTCAAGGTCGCGAAAAATAAGAGATAAGAAAAAGAACCCTCCACCAAAAGCGTTCTTGAAGGATTCGTTTTCTTCGTTTCTGATGACGGGGGGCAGTTGATAGAGATCGCCTACGAGAACCCATTGGATCTGTTTCGTCTTTTCTAGGCCGAGATTAACTTCCAAGGTTTTCCAAATGGCCTCAAAAATATCGACTCTCATCATCGAGCATTCATCAATCACGAGAACATCGAGAGCTTCAAGGGTCTCTTTGAGTCGAGGGTCGGTCTTTGGCTCGAAACCATCGAGCAGAGACCCTATGGGGAGCCAGAACATCCTATGTAGGGTGACCCCTTCGATGTTCATGGCAGCTAAACCTGTGGGAGCTCCGAAGGCGAACTGTTTATGGGGAAATTTGACTTTCAGCTGATTTAGAAGAAAGGACTTTCCTGTTCCGGCACAGCCTGTGAGAAGGAGGTTTTTACCTGACTTGAAGGCGTCTAGAAAATGAGTCTGATCATTGGATAATTGGTGCTTATTCAGTTTGGACATTGTCGCTGAACCTAGTAGGGCCTGTCCTTTGTCGTGATGAAGACAAGGGTCAGAAAATATGCTTTTTCTATCGTGATCTTGGTCAATGGATCGAAGAGTTAAACATAAGAGATAAGCAATTCACACCACTGAATATTCATAACAAAAAAGTGATGAACCGTCTGTGTTTGACTTTTGGAGAAAATCCCTGTTTCGTGAGTCAGATTTTACCCAATGGAAAAGGTCTTGAGGCGGGTTATAAATGTGTGGAGATATCTATATTTTTACATTGCTGTTAATTGTGCGTCCACGAATCAGAGATAGATTGAGATGATCTTTTGATGGAGTGAAAGATGGTGAAGAGGAAATTTTTTTCTTTAATAGAACTGATGGTGGTGATTGCGATCATTGGATTTCTCGCAGGGATCATGGTTCTAGGGTATGAGAAAATATTTGGGGACGCTGGGGTAGAGGCAACAACAGCGACGATTCAGCAGATCGAATCAGCACTAAGGATTTATAAAGTGAAGGAAAAGAAGTACCCAACGACTGATGAGGGGCTTGGGGCCCTTGTGGACAAAGGCTATCTGGATAAGTATCCTCTAGACGCTTGGGAGAACGAAATTCAGTATCAGTACCCCGGAACAGGAAATAGGAGATGCGATGTATTCTCTTATGGAGAAGATGGCCTGGATGGAGGCGAGGGCATCAATGCGGATATATACAATGGTCATTAAAAAAAGTACCGTCGAACCATCAGATATGCTGGGGTTATCCGAGAAGAAATCCCATCATGAAAGCTTGATTGACTGCTTGGGTATAGACGTGGGAAGATAAGAGGTCGTTTTGAAATGAGGCGCGACTGGTTCTTCGTAGCTCGGTGATCTTATTTGTTTTAACATAGAGTGCTGCCATGACACCAAGTTCCAGTTTGTCTAAGAAAAGGTGTTTGCACTTAGAGCAGGAATCAATCACGACGATTTTTGTGCCCAAGTAACCGAATGCTTCCATCTGTTCATCACAGGTTGGGCAGACCCGAATCCGATCACCAGAAGGCAATGGATCGATTTTAGAATCCATTGAAATACTTGGCATGATGCTGGGGGCGATTGATTCTAAGATATTTAACAGGTGTTTTTGAATAAGGAGTAACCCTTCACATTCACGACATCGTCGGATGGGAATGCCATGGAGCCTTCCCTTATCAAAGGTGGCTTGGCAATTAGGGCAGTTCATTGATCTTGGTTCTCATGCCTGATGTAAATTTTTTATAGCGCTGATTTTCAGGGAGACAATATGGAGGTGAATTGAGGGGAAAGTTGAAGGCTTTTCCTTAATCGGGCAACTGTTCAAGATCAGCCATCATTTCACGGAGAACTTGGTATTTTCCGAGTTGGGCCTTTGAGATAACGGGACTCAGTTTTCCGGACATCTTGAGAACGACAGGGTATTCGAACTTCTGACTAAATTTTTTTTCAAATTCATCCTTGTGGAGAAACTCCATACAATGCTTTGAGGCTTTTTGAAAGTCGACCCATTCTTTTTTTTCCTTCAGTGGGTTGTGAGTTAAAGCACAGAGCGAGCATTTGTAAGTGGAAGGGCTGATGGCTTTATGGGCCATATCGAAAGCGGCATTGAGCTTTCCGCTATTGGCGTTATAGACAAAAAGTAGATTCATGTGGTGGCGGGTGAGCGGAGAAGACTTTTGTGTTGGAGAACCATCTGGGTTGAGCCTGAGATGTTGGTTTGTGATTTTTAGATCTGAAAAATACTATAAACGAGAATGAGGGGAATGATGACAAACAAAGAATGAATGAGGAGAAGGGTTAAAAAATATCGTGCCATACTTTTTTTACGTCCAGATGGTGATGGATACATTTGATGGCGAAGACCAGCTGAAGACGGATCAGGTTGGTGTTCTTTTAAAAAGTCACGTTCATTTTAAGGCGACTTTATGATTCTGTCCAAGAGTCAAACAAAAAGTGAAACGGGGTTCCCCAAACTCAACTGGTCGTCAGGCGATTTCGAGTTGGGGCGAGTATTGTAAAACTACCTTTCCCCTGAGGGCGATTAGACTGAGAAATCTAAGAGGTAGAGCAGATGAAATTTGAAGAGTTAGGCACCTTCGAGGTCAATGATCCAACTTTGGCGTTGTCCTTTATCAAGAGACTGGAAATCGAGAACGGCTGGACTCCAGGATATGCCACAAAAGCATATGCTGAATATCTGAAGTTTGTCTACTTGTGTGTTGAGACAGAGGGGCTGACGGTTCCTTCGGATGTTGTGGACGAGGTGTGGCATCTTCACCTCACTTATACGGATTCTTATTGGAATCAGCTCTGTAAAAAAGTTCTGGGTCGAGCCCTTCACCATGTGCCGACCTTAGGAGGAGGTTCAGAGGAGGAAAAGTTTAGGATGGCTTATGAGGATACTCTCATGAGATATGAAGAAGCCTTTGGCCAATCTGCCCCGTCAGATATTTGGAAGCCTTCGGAAGAGCGTTTTCAGCCAATCTCGAATGTCGTGAAAGTCGACCTGACAAGCTCCTTTGTTCTCTCCAAGAAAAAAGTCATCAATTTAGGAGTTTTGGCAGGCGGAAGCCTCTTTGCTTTGGGATGTTCGGATGAGGACAGGTATGTGATGATTATGCTTTCCATCGTGATCTTTTTTATTGTGATCTTCGTGATCTCCTCTGGAAACAGAAAGGGAAAGAGGAGGGGAAAGAAAAAGAGCGGTTGGTGGGGTGGTGGCGGGAGTGGTTGTGGCGGCTGCGGAAGTAGCTGTGGGGGAGGATGTGGGGGTGGCGGCTGTGGAGGCTGACACTCAATAATGGTCGATCAGTTCAAAGACCTTAGGGTTTTTTGAAAATCTTGCCCGATAGGCTGTCGGCAATTGGGAAATGTCATAGATCTCTCCGGTCTTCTTATGTCTAAAGAGTTGAGCCCCGATGGGGGCGTCCTTTAGGGATTTGTAGACTTTTAAGGTCGATTCAAAAATAGGCATTTCTTGCTTCTGAGAAATAGGCCTCTTCTTGGGTGTTAGGGCTTGGCAGCCATAGATGTGCGCTAAGCCAAGAATAAAGATAAGGTGAATCAGGTGTTTTGACATTGGCTCTCCTCTAATGACCTTTAGGACTGAGCGAGCGTTTTGTCACAGATGGGAGAGACTTCAGGCCAATCTTTTCTTAATCATGATGTGAAAAAGAAGGAAAGTATCTGATCTAGGTTGACGACCTAGCTAGATTTTTTTTTGATGATGAGAAAACTTCTGAGGTGGAAGGCTATAGCTAAGCCAACAGAAGAGCTATAGCGATGTTTCTCATTTTTTGGAGGCAGTTTCTCCGTATTTAATGGAATGAACAGAGATGACGTCTCCTCCAACTTCCACTTCCAAAATTTCGGATTCAAAATCCATACTCTTGGGGACCAGTGCCATGGCTTCTTCGGTTACGAGGATCTGGCCAGGTTGTCCTAGGTCTTCCCCCAGCTTGCTGGCACGATTCACGGCGACGCCCCAGAAATCTGATTCTTTTGGGATCAGGCATTTCCCATGATCAATTCCACAAGAGACTTCAATATCTAGTTCTTCTGGGGTGAGAAGGTTGGCTGACCTCATGGCCAGATTTAGTGCAATACAGGCACTGATGGCTTTTCCGGGGCTTTTAAACTTTGCGAAAGCATTGTCGGCCTCAAACCTGATAACGGTTCCATTGTAAGTGTCAACAATGGGTTGGATGGTGAGTTGCATCCTTCGTACCATTGAGAGAAAATGAACAATGCCATGGGACTGGGAAATCTTTGTAAATCCAGACATATCGACCACCAATGTCGTGATGGTTTTGCCAAACTTCCTCCAGAGACGGTTCTCGACTTTTTTGCGATCTTCCTCTCCCAGTTCAGCAGAGTACCTTAAGAGGAGGTCTTGAAATTCTTCTTCCCTAGAGGCTTCATCGGCGGGTTGGGTCATGGGCTGATCAGATTCTAAAAGGAAACGATAGAACCTTTTTCGTGTTTATCGAACAAGGTCAACCTAAAAACCTTTTTCCTGAATCCGTCAGATTTTTTAAGTTCATTTATCTGAACTTTGCTCCAATTGTGTCACAAATGTTCTGGTTCGTTTTCCTCAGTAAGTTCAGTCATTAAAAATTGGGATTAAGCCTTGACAATAACACGAAAGTGAAGAATCAACCGGCCTTCATATATTTCGTCCTAAGGATTACCGATGACAGAACGCCCAGGAAAATCAACCGTGAGAAAGGTTGTGGAAACATTTCCTACTCTGTTTTTTGCTCTCATTCTGTACGCCATCATTGCGGTGATTTCTCCCAGCAGTCTTGGCGTAAAGTTGCCGACTGCGGCACAATCAGAGATGGGTGCTGAGGGGGAATCTGCTCCTGCTTCGGAAGTCGGCATCGTCGCTGAAACTGCTCCCGTTGCCGTATCTGCTGATGGGCCAGAGGCCCTCTTTTCCTTGACTCTGATGTCTGGTTCTGAGTGGGGGCTCACAGTGGGTGAGCTTTTAGTCACCCTTGGCTTGATTCTGTTGACCATAGAGGTGGTAAAATCAACCAAAACGTCTGTCGCTTCTTCACTTGAACATGCTTACTCAGCGTTTGTCTTTGTTCTTTATATGATTCTATTTCTTTCTTGGTCCAAAGCCGGGTCGGCCACTTTTTTCCTTCTGATGATGATGTCCTTGATCGATCTGATCACCGGTATTTTCGTGACGGTGGCTGGAGCCCGAAGAGACTTCGGAAGAGGAGACGAAGCTATCTGACATTCTCTGGCTGACTGAAGTCGCCAATTTAATTTGAGAATGTTTGCCATTTTACCTCACCTCTCTCTAGATAGAAACGGCTACTTTTAATAGAGCAGTTTTCTGGAAGAGAGTCTGGCCATAAACGGAAACTGATGTTTTGACAGATCTACCATCTGAACCCTCGCAAGAACAAGGCTCATCAGCAGGGAGGGGCTCAGAAGATTTCGTGGAGTCCTACTTCAAGGGTCAGGAAGAGCTAATCCGGAGTCTTCTCGAAGAAAGTCATCCTGAGGAGGAGCTGATTCGAAAGGATCAAGACCTACTTCTTCAGCGTCAGGAACTCTTGGAACGAGTCAAAGCTGAAGACGAGGCCGTTCTCGACGGCATGCTTCTGAGTATCACAAAAGTTGGCGAGGCTTTGCGCAGAATCGACGGCAATCCCTCTCTCACCAACGAGGAGGCCAACCGGGAAGTGAGTGTGTGGGCTCACGTGATGACTTCAGTTGCGCCATTTGTTGATGCTTTGGTCAACTCACAGGACATGGTCCTCCATGAGGAGTGGCAGAAAAGCTTGCTTGAAACGGAACGAAGGCTGTTAGCTCTGCACTCCAATGTGAACCAGACGGGGAAAGAGAAGACAGAATTACAAGAGAGACTCTCTAACATTCGTCTACAGGCGTTGAGCTCTCGAACTGATTTTATGTTGAATCTACCTCTGGCTCCATCTGAGGATGTCGACGGAATTCGAGGTGTCTGGGATCGACAGCGCTCTTGCGATCACCTCATTTCGGACTTCCAGGTTCTCGAGGCATCGGGCTTTTTCGACACTCATGATCAGGTGAAGAAGCTCAATGGTCACATTGTTGGTCTGAATGAAGTTCTCATCGCATCTCTCTCGAAACTTCCCGAGGAGACGTCCCGTTCTCTGGTGAAGGAGTGGTTAGAAGAAATCTGCGATGACAGCGAAGAATTGATGACGGAAGTCGAGGAACTGCCTCTCGACTTGGCTCTCGACATGCTCTCAGAACTGAAGGAGAGCATGAGCTTTTCAAAGAAGCTGAAGCCCAGCCTCCATGATCCCGACCTCAAGAAGCGATTGAAAAAAATCGAGAAGCAGGGCCATAACGAGTGGGTTGAGAAAGGAATTTCCTATCGCTTGGAAAAGAGGTTCGGAAAAACATCCGTTACCCTTTTCGAGAACCTTATCCTAGGACTGATTGTCATAGTCTGCGGACTACTCTTTGTTGAGGGTGCCTTTGATTTGACCATTCCACAGCAGTACCTCATGATTGGTGTCGATACCTTCATCTGCGCGATCTTTCTGCTGGAGTTTTTTCTTAAATTCGGTCACTCCCCGGACAAACTCAACTATTTCAAACGTCACGCCTTTGTTGACCTACTACCCTCGATTCCCTTTGGTTTTCTGTTGCTGTGTATTGGCCTAACTCCAGAGGTTTTAGCAGGGGGAGAGTCCGGTGTAGCTCAGCATACAGGAGACATCATTGCCCTGAGGTTGTTGAGATTCGCGAGGTTGCCGAGACTGATTCGCTATATCAAGATAGCTCGCCCATTGATTCGTTTGCTGCGGGTGATGATTTTTGCTTTTCGAGCATTGGACAGGCTTGTTCGACGTCAGGCTGGAGTGATCAACCGGAACATTGTTCTTTTCGAGCCTAAAGCCTACGTGAAGGAAGGGAAAAAGGTGAATTCTCTTTCGACATGTTTTCGGGAAAGCATCCTCCTTCTACAGGAAGTTTCTTTTCGCGTTGCCGAGGCCTGTGAGAAGGAACATCTGAAGTATTTCCTGAAGCCGAGAGTTGAACTCGCAGGCATACGCTCTCGAAGTTTGGAGGGGATGAATCAGGATAAGGTTCTTAGCTACGATTATGTTAAGGCGCATCAGGACATTCGTTTGGAAGATGCGATTGAATCCCTATCAACGATGGACATTTGGTCTCTTAGGTCTCGTTACGACGAAAAGAGTCTTCTTCGCCTTTCCGGACTGATTCATCTGATGCATCGTCGCCCTCTTCGTTGGCTACCGATCTTCCAAGATTTGGGTCGTGGGGGGAATGAGGACGATCCTGCGATGGCCGTCGTTTCGAGTTGTCGTGCCATAGGGAGAACTCTGGAGAAATGGCAGTCAAAACTGCACTGGTGTATCGACTTCTACGGCATCATCACTCCGCCACAATTGCTAGACAAAGTAGGCCAAATTCTTGTTAAGGGGGCCTCGAGGCCTGCCAAACGGCTCGTGATCTTCGGAACGGCCTTTCTCTTATTGATGGGCCTGGTGGAACTCACAGGAATAGAACTTTTTGAACAAGTTGCAACGAAACTAGCCAAAACCCTAGGGATTCCCATTATCTTTTTGGGAGTGCTCTGTTGGACCTTGCTCCTCTTTGGTAAGTGGCTGAAGAAAATTGCTTCTTCTTCATCTGAATACTACGAAAGAACCGGTGAGGCACAATTTCTAGGATTGCTGACGGAGGCGAAGCAGGTTCATCACGATGATGACGCTGAGTTTTATTATCAGCGGTGTGTGGAGCCAGAGATTGGTGTTCGCGAGGGTTCGGTTTCTCTTGAAATAAGTACTGCTCAGAAAGATATGCAGGAACTCGTTCTGACGGCCTTTGGAAATCAAGAATCCAGATCGGGAGATGAATCACGTCAGGTTTATCTTCTCTATAGAGATTATCAACTCACTCCTCCATTTCATCGCCATAGTAAGAAGACGACAAACCAGTTTTTGGGGAACCTGACACTGGAAGGCATCCGAAAAGATCGCTTGTCCTTCTCCCCTCGTGAATTCAAAGCTCAAGAGGCACTTGATCTCGAAAGTTCGAGATCTCTATTAGGGCCCCACCTTTGGTTCAGTCTGATCACCCACTCGATCTCTCAGCGTTCTGCAAGACTGATCATTAATTACAACAGTCACTGTATCCCAACTAAGGCCGTAGAAAACTTTTCGGAACCGATGCAGCATCGTTTTGAATCATGGCTTGCGGACCATGGGGACTCGAGAGGAGCTGACAGTAGGTCCCAAGAGAAGGAGTCTTCTGTAGGGTTTAGTACTCAGGCTTTTTCGGCCCTAGACTTTCTTTTTGCCGACCCCAAAAGGGAAGCCGCCATCGAAGACGAGTTTGGCCCGGAAGTCATGGGTTTCCTCCAAGATGACCGAAAAAATCTTCTGAGAAAGATTTTTGGAAACTACCCTTTTCATAAGTGGCCAACCTCTCGGAGAAGTATAAATCCTTATCAACTATATTGGAACTATGTTGGGAATGGAAGGATCTTCATTCTTCCATTTAGGCTGGTGTGGATTGGTCTCATGTTGGTGGGTTGGTCGATCGGTCGTTTCGCGGGCATGATCCGATCTGTCCTCGTTTCCAACGAAACGTTTGAGCCGCAGGCTGAGAGCCCGGACCCTTATTCCGTGGCGATGAGAAAGCTGAACCGTATGAGAAAGCCTGTTGCCATGGCGACAATGCTACTACGGGCTCGTTTCGACCCTGAATACCTTGGGCTTTCAATTGAGGGATGCCCCGATGGTACGGCTAGAAAGAATCAGTTGAGGGAAGATCTCGACTTCGTAGGCGCATCGCCGGATGAACGAGAAGAATTTGATGAGCTGAGGCAATCGATGCGAGAAGGATTGGAAACTTTCTCAAGGCTCTTGAGGAGCGAGATGTGGGGACAGATCTCCAAAGGGAAAGCGTCCGACCCCGAAGTATTGAGAGCCTTAGCGGTCGCCGTCTGTATCAATTACCACAGCATTCGAGATATCTTTAATGCACCAGAGACCCTTTCTGAGTGGGCGTCGAAAGTAGCTGATTCCGCCAGTTCCCCTGCCGGTGGCTTGGGGAGAGGTGTGATGACTTCTCTCAAATCTAAGTTGCCCATGCTTAAATCTCTCGCTCGCGAGTGTTATGATCGTTTCTGTGAGCGACATGTGGAGATGTTGGAAAACTCATGTCCGGCAGGAATTGACGTGAAAAAGTTTAAGGAAGAGCTTTACTTGAGTCTTTGCAATAAAGAAAACTCCAAGATTGTTAATACTGTTAAAGTGTTGGGGGGTGAGGAGTCACGTCGTCTTGCTGACGAATTGCTCACGGTTGCTGGGACAGCACGAGTTTGGTCGAGGGAGCTCGTCATTCTTAGAGCTGTTCAAAGCTTGGCTCAGCTGGACATGCTCAGCGAGAAGAGGCTCTTGGAGAGTGTGGCAGCCTTAGAAAAACAGGATTGATAGAACGAAGGCTTAGTGGCTTTTCGTCTAGGTCTAGGTTGTGAAGGGTTAAGTTCCCGATATTCGGGAATTAGAGAGACAAACCTTTAATCCTGATTCTCTGAGGTATCTGTTGGCTCCTCGGTTTTTTCTGCTTTGGCACGGTCTGATTTTACGAGTGCTCCAACTCCTCTAAAAAGGAGGTGAAGCCCTTGGGTAAAGAGATGCCCTAGAAAAAGGGGTATGGTGATCCATGCCCAGCATACGAATAGAAAAATAGCGCTGAGTGAAAAGGCAGCGAGACCCATCAGACTGATTTTGATGGGCATGTTACCTTTGAGTCGACCCCCGTAAGGAACCCAATTGTAGCCAAAGCGAACGGCGTAATAAGCAACCCAGGCGACACTTTCTAGGTCGTTGAGATCTCGAATCATGTGGTAGAAAAGAGTGTCGGCCTCAGGGCGACTGATCTCTACTTTTTCATATTGACCTTCTCCAACTTCTTTGAGAAGGACTCCGTGAGAAAACAGAAAGTCGTGAACGATAGAGGGCATCAGAAGGATGCCCAACGGGCGCATCGCTCCCATCGTGAGGAAGCTAATAAGCCAAGGGCAGGGAATGGATGCGCCGTCATAGGCGCCGGAATCAGCTAGGCCGTGTTTCTCGGCTTTGGCAGGAATGAGGAAGCGTCCTTGAAGGCGTTCGTCATCCGGGCAGTCTAGGCTAAAGAACCAGTCTTCGTGAAGGTTGAATTCACGGCGTTTGGTGGCCAATCGAAATTTTTCTAGCGCACGATCGCTCTTGGTGCCAAGGGGGACCGGTTGAAGAACAGGCATCCCATCATGATGGAAAGTGACGTTCAGGTAACGGGGGTCTTGCTCTCGGTCTTCTACGAGCGGTGGTGCTGAATCAAGGGGCGAATCATTTATGGGGTCAGGACTCTGTGGTGACTGCTCGTGACTGGGAACGTTCAAATGTACCTCATCGACGGAATCTTCTGAGGAGGAGTTGGTCTCCAGAGATGGAGGTTGGGCATCTTCTTGACTCTGGTTTTCCTCTTCGTCATGATCACTGGATGCACTCGCCGTGGAAATGGAAACGTTTTCTTCGGGTTCTTGAGGAAGCGTAGATTCGGAGGAGGGCTCAGCTTCTTGTTCGACGCTAGGGACATTTCCTTCTATTGAATTGACGCTGTCTTGAATGGGAGAGGAGAGGTAGAGATCTTCCTCTGTGATAGATGTTGCTGAGAAGGAGGCCGTTGGCTCATCTGAATTGGATTCCTCGGTGAGGGGAGCCTCCGCTTCGGCTTCGAGCAATGCCGCCTTTCTTTTTCTTTTTTCTTTTAGCAAAACCCTGAGTTGTTTCTGAAGAGCAGGGCTATCGTCGCCTTCCAGTCCAGCCTTGGCGGAAGCGATGAGCTTTTTCAGCTGATTGTCACTCAATTCAGAAGGTTTCTTCGAAGTGCTCATAGAGATCTTTTTAGGAATATAAGATGTTTTAAATCAGAATCAGGGTTGTTTAGGTTGAGTGCTTGAGCCTAAGGCTTTGAGCTCTTTCCTGACGTCACGATCGTCTGGTTTCAGAGCCAGATAGGAGTGGAAGGCGGCTTGGGCTTCGGTCACGCGTTTCAGGGACACAAGAGCTCTGGCTTCTAAAAGCCAAGGTTCGGGTTTATTGGGAGAGGCTTTTCTGGCTTCGCGAAAATCCTTCACGGCGGCTTCCGTCTTGGCCTTGGAAAGAAGGTAATTCCCTCTGGCCATCAAGGCTCGTTCGGGTTTGTAGGTGATGGTTTTTACGCAGAGGTTGAAAGCTTCCTCGGCTTCTGTATCTCGCCCATCGCTGGCTAGGACTTGAGCTTTTGCCATCAATGCCCCAGAGTAGGTGGGCTGAATAGCCAAGCAACGGTCCAGAGTTTCAATGGCTTTTTGAGCATCACCCGCCTTCTGATAAACCTGGCCCAAGTAGTACCATACTTTATAGTTTTTGGGAGACGACTCCGCGGCAAAGAGAAGGTCTCTGATAGCTAGGCTCAAGTTGCCCATGTCGGTGTGAATGCGCCCACGCCTCATGAAGAGAGAACCATTGGTGGGGTCTAGCTCCAGAGCTTGGTTGAAATCTTCGAGAGCAGCTTCGTGATCGCTCACCTCGGTGTTCACGATACCTCTCCACTTGAATGCGGTGAGATACTGGTCGTCGATAGAGATGGCGCGGTCCAGGTACAGCTTGGAAATCTCGTATCGGTCCTGATAACCGTAAACCATGCCCATGCCGTAGTAAGCTTCTTTATACTCAGGGTTGATCTTGAGAGCTGCCTGAAATGCTGTTCGGGCCTCTTCGTATTGATGGGGTTTGACCTTGAGGTAGCTCCAGGCTTTATTGTAGAGAGCAAGGTCAAATCGAGGATCGATTTCAAGAGCTTTCTCGTAGGCCTTTCTTGCTTCTTCCCATTTTTTCTCGGTCTCGCCCAAGAGAACACCTTTCCAAAGCCAGGCCCACTTGTCTTTCGGGTCTAATTTGATGGCAGTCTCAATCTCCTGACGGGCTTCATCCATATGGTTCTGATTGTAGTGGGCCAAGCCTAGACGGACGTGAAGAAAGGAGTTCTTTGGTTCCAGTTTCAGCGCTTCTGCGAGACTATGGGCAGCTTTTTCATGGTCGCCAAGAACACTGTGGATTTGTCCCATCATGATGTAGGGTTCGACTCGTGAGGGGTCGACTTCTTTGAGGAGTCTGGCTTCGGCCATGGCAAGGTGAGCCTCATCCAGTTCTTCTTTATTGTAGGGGCGATCGAGATTGATGAGGCGTTTGACAGTGCCCATGCCCTTGATGTAGGCAGATAGAAAACGCACTTCTATGGTGTGGTCCATTTCTTCTGCTTTTTCAACTAGAGAGAGAGCCACTTCTGGGTTGTTCTCTTCGTAGTAAATCTGTTCTGCTGTAACGATGTGCTGCTTGGAAAGCATGGCCAACTTGTGGTTTTCATAGAGAAAAGCAAAAAGTTCCCAACCGCCCCCCAGCATGGCTCCGGTTAGAGAGATGACGCCCATGAATTTCGCAATGAAGAGAGAGATACGCCGTGGAGTCTCATCGCCATCCATAGAAAAATGGCGTTCGATTTTTTCGAGGCTTGTCCCCTGCTTTCGGTAAAGTTCAAGCAGGGCTTTGCGGTAATCGTCGGTCGACATGTCGTCGCCTTCTGATGGAGTCTCGCCGCCATAGGGAAAGGTGTCTTCGCTCATGGCTATTCTTCTTAAAGGTTCTTGGGTTTCCGCCTTCTGCCTACGAAGACGCTGGCCTCGATTGTCGGGGAGGCGAAAATCGCGGCCTCCTTTTTTTAACTCAGATCGTCGCGATCTTTTGTCGGAGCTCATCAGCCCTCATTGAGGAGCTTCACGATGGCTTCATAGCGTTCTTTACGAGCTTCTAGTCCTTGAACTTCTTCGGCTCCGAGGGCGTCAAATTTCCCCTTAGCTTCAGCATAGCGGTGCTTCGAGTAGCCATCTCCGCCGTAAGAGCCCTTCTCTTCTTTGACTCGCGGTAGGAGTTCAACGAAGGAGTCGTTGGAATAGCCAGAAGCACGGGCCAGTTCCATGCCTCTAAAGTCAGCTGAGCGTTCGTCTTTGATGCTATACCCTTGGCGAAAGCGTTGGTAGATCCTTTTGTAGACCTCCATGACCAAGTTGTTGAGTTGCTCTTTGAGTTTCGAAGTCACGCGATCGACGACCATTTTGTGCATATCTTCAGGGATATTCGCTTCGGCGAGGCGGTCTTTGATGAGTTTGTCTAGGAGCTTGTTGTTGGCGAGCTCCAAAGACATGGCGACCATGGAGCCGACTTTGTTGGCACCGACATCGTTGAGAATGTGCTGTTCCTCAACGTGAGTGATCTCGTGGGCAATCACACCAGCCAACTCATCTTCGTTTTTACAGAAGTCGAACATTCCCTTGGTGACAAAAATAAAGCCTCCGGGGAGGGCAAAGGCGTCGGCCTTATCAGATTTGACCACCATCACGATGTAACCTTTGTAAGGACGAGGCACCAAAGAGTTGGCGGCAATGGTTCGCACGAGCTTGTCTGTGTAAGTGACAGCGGCGTGGTCGGAGGGCAGCAATTCGTTGTTTTCAACGACTTCCTGCGCGACCATCATGCCGAGGTAATACTCATCCATGGGGCCGATCTCACGGGAGGAGAACTTTTCGTTCAGTTCCTTGATGATTTTTGCAACTTCGGCGATGGCCTTGACCTTGCCCCCCCCAAGTGAAGAGGTCGGAGACGAGAAGGATTTTTTTGCACCACCTCCTCCTCCGATACTCGGCAACCCGAAAGCCAGAAGCTGGCTCGGTGAAAAAGAAAGACTGAGGGCAATCAGGCCCAGGCTCAAACTTCGCATCGTTTTATTTATCTTCATTTTCTTATACCTCACTGAGCCTGGCCACTGAGCTGTCCGGCTGCGCGGAACTCGGAAACGTCATCATCACCACGTTGGGCGTTGATGTTTTCGACATACTGTTCCAGACGTTTCTGGGTTTCAGGGGTGGGGCTTTTTTTGATGTCGACACCGACGCCGGCAAAGCCTTTCATGGTTGCTTGATCGCCATCTTCGTCATCGCTGAAGCCCTTCTTGAGTTTGGCGTTCTTGGCTTGGATGTCTTCGGCGTTTTTCTTTGCGGCGACCTCGTTTTGCGACTCGTAGAGTTTGGGGTCGATCAGAGTTCGGAAGGGAACATAGCCTGAGAGGCCAGCTCCTTCAACCTTCACCCATGAAGGAATGACTCCACCCTCGCTACCAGACTTATCGTTGGCTCGTGCGGAGAGTTTGTAAAACTTCAGTTTTTCTGTGATAGTGACTTCACTGCCGAAATCGAGGCGACCTTGGACATCGCTGTAGCCGCTGGGCTCTGAATAGACAGCAACGTTATGAGCGCCAACCCTCATGGATCCAGTGGCACTTTCAGGAGCGCGGTCGAGCATGCCACTGTCGTAATTGACGGGGCCGGGGTCTTCATCTTCAATGCCTCCTTTCTGGGATGACTTGGAGCTTTTCTTTTTTGCTTTTTTCTTTTTAACGTAGGTCTTGCCTGTGATCTCAGTTAAGTTGTTGAGCATGCCATAGCGAAACAGTTGCTGAGAGGCGTGCCATTCTTTTTTTGTGGATTTTACGAGAAGAAGATCTAGAGCTTCGTCGCACCCATCCCAAGATTCTCGGTTGGCGATATCGATGTAAAAATGGTCAGAGAGATCTTGGGGAATGAGAGTCGTTTGGTCTTTGCTTTTGGAGAGACTCTGGCCGAGGGAATCATGCTGACCTTCTTTGACGATTTTCTTGAGTCGCTCAGCAGGCACATGATCGACGAGAGTTTTTACAGCTGCGCGGTGCTCTGAGCTGAGTTTTGTCGTATTCTGACAACCTGTCGTTACAAAAAGTAACCCAATGCAGGTTGCCCAAGCAAAAAGGCAAGAGACTTTTGACGTCTCTCGTTTTAGATTTCTGCTCAAACCGAACCCCAAGATCTAGATCGAAAGCCAAATCATAGAGAAATAGCCAATACCACAATTGAGAAAACCCCAAAGGGATTGACGTAGACTTCTCAGAAAAAGAGAGAGCAAAAACTGAGGAATCATATGGGTGAAAGTCAGAGAAGGTGAGCCCTGATCACTTATGGAATGGTCGGTTCTGCTCTGGGGGAATAGCTGTTTTCCTGCAAAGAGAGAAGGTCTTTTAAAAGTGTATGATTTGTAGAAGGTATCGCAAAGTTATTTCACAACAAATGGAGAAAAAAGATCGAGCTCATGTCTGATTGGAAGGCTTTATCATTGCTTGAGGTGTTGAAGGCCCTTTAGAGCATTGGGTCGGAAGAACCTCAGCGTTTGCAGGACTTGTCGGCTTTTTGTTGAGCGGAGCGATAGCCTCTATTTGGACCCTGATGTACGGTTAGTAAAGAAATCTAGGTTGAGGACCTGAGTTGGACTGATTTTGGTTTTTTCTTTCGAAAACAGATGACGCTCAGTGATATGGGATGTTGGGGAAGGTTGTTATGGCTATGACCTCTCGAGAATGACAAAGATGATGAGGAGTCACTGATGGTATCTTTGGGCGCAGCGGCAGCTCTCGTCGCAAGTGGCATGGCGAATGCCAGAAGACTGGAGCGTCAGAAGGCAGCTTCTAAGCAGAAGTGGAAAGATAGAAAAAAGGAGCTCAAGGAGAAATACAAGAAGAAGTATTCCAATGAGACCGAGCAGATCATGGACCGTTTGCAGCAGAACATGTCTGTGGGAAGCCTCCCTGAGGCCAGAATTAGTTGTCCTGAGTGCCATCGCCCCTTTTCCATTATTGAGATGGACGACCTCGAGTTGGACCTCTGTCAGCCTTGCCAGAGCTTCTGGTTTGACCGAGGAGAATTGAAAGAGTTCAGTGGCCTTGATTCTGATGTTCCCGGAAACCGACTGACTTCGAGAAAATCAAAGTACGGTTGCCCCATCTGCTCGAAGCCGATGAAAGAGCATGTTTTCATGGCTCCTCACAACATTCTCGTTGATGTTTGTGAGGAACATGGCGTTTATCTTGAGGACAACGAGATCAATCGCGTCGTTGAGATTTCTTGAAGATGATCTCGGCGAAGGTTAGATTCGCCGGCAAGGATGTTTCAGATCTCTTTTAACTTTTTATCCATCCAAAAGGGGCCGAAGGGCACGAGGGCTGCGATGATCAGTTGAAAGGAAACTTTCTCGCTGATGGGGACTTTTTTTATCGCCACGAGGGCCATGACCACGAGAAGAACAAAGAGTCCACCATGAAGACGACCGGGCCAGCTCACGGCCTCCGGTATATCCCAGATATACTTGACAGGCATCGCGATAAAAAAGAGAATCAGTGTTGATACACCTTCGATTAAGCTGACCACCCTCAGTGACTTGAGGAAAGAACTCTTGTTTGTGTCATTCATGTATTGATGCCTCTCTACCAATGTATCCAAACAGGTGCAATGGGAAGTGAGAAGCTTTTTTCGCTCGTTAAGGATCAGTGCTGAAGATCTCTCCTCGAAACGTGAGGGCGGAAGACCTTAGGGTTTAAGCCACAGTGCTTGTCGGGTTAGTCGGGACTCTCGGTGGCTTCCGGATGCCCAGAAGAGATCGGGTTCGCCTTCTTCTGACGTGACACTGATGGAATAAGTGCCCTGATCAAGCCAGACTTCGGTGAGGTCTCCACTCTGGAGAGGGAGGGTTGCTCCGGCTAGTATCACGGTGACATCTCCGTAGGTTCGGAAATGGTATCTCCCTTCGCGCTTAATTTTCAGATAACCTTCCAGTGGCCCTTCTTCGGTTCTTCCGTTCAGAGATCCGGGTGGAACCAGATCCACTGGTAGAAACCAATCGGGGGAGAATCGTTGAATCTTAGTGAAGTTGCCATCGACTTCGGCGATAGAAGAGCCAGCTATCCATCTTCTGACCCGTAGCCGCGTGCTAGCATTGATGGTGAGCCCTGTTTTGGGCCATAGGGTGTCCGTGGACTCCGGGGAGGAGCCGTTCGTGGTATAAGTGATATTTCCAGATGGATGTTCCAAGTTGAGTTGGATGGCCTCATCGAAGTAACCGTGTCGGCACCAGCCTTCAAGGTGAAGGTCCAGGCCAGTTTCGGCGTCACCATTATCTAGGCGGAAGAGGTCTAGACCTTGGATGGCCCAGTAACCCTCCATATTGTGACTGTTGCCCTTTTTCCTCAGCGGAGTGAAGGCCAAGTCAACTCTTTCGTTGAAGACTTCGATCGGAAAGGAGGGGCTGTCCTGGTAGCCCATGGCATCACTCCCAACCTGATCCCAAACGAGGTTATTACCGGCTCTTATGGAAAAAGTGGTCGATTTTTTTTCACCCTTAAGAACTAGATTGGCTCGGTACTTCCCATTTGGAATTTCCAGTCGAAGGGTGTTGGGATGGAGTGAGCGAACTCCTCCATTGGCCGCCTCAAGTGCTGTGCCTTCAAGAAAGCCAATTTGCCCGGGTTGCCATGGGCGATAGAGGGAGACCCGCTGTTCTCCAGTCGACAGAGAATCAGAAAAGCGAAGTTTCAAAGGTTGATCTCCATTCCAACTCACATTCTTCGGCTTGAGTTTGATGAGCTTGAGGTGCTGTTTTTGGAGGATGGTTTCATAATCGGTCTGACTTTCTGAAGAAACGCCTGCGCCACTCCAGATCACTTGATAGTCAGGCTTTGCCCGATTGGATCGTGAGCTATGGCGGTAATTGACCCAAAAATAACGGTGGCTGGCTTCGTAATTCTGAACATAGGCCATGTCTTCCCCCAGAGCCGTATAGCAGGGGGCGTGGAGAAAGGGATCGACTCTTAGGCTTCGGTGTGGAAAGGAGTGACTTCCCGTGACTTTTCTCGAAAGGGTTGAATGCGGCTCAACGTGAGAACCAACCCCTTCGTACTCTGAGAGCAGAGGCTGAAGCATCTGGTAGTCTCGCTCAAAGAGAATGAGTTGATAGAGGGAGATGTAGAGAACGAAACAGCCGAGCGCGGCTTGGAGCCAAGCAGGGAAACGGGTGAGGGTCAACCACATGAAGATGATCAGGAAGAGAAGGGGGCGGTGATTGACCCAGCCACCACCATGGGTCCAGTTGGGAAGATCGAAATAAAGCCAGCCTAAGGCCACGGTCATCAACAGGAAGAGGTCTGACTTTTCCCAGATTTTTCTCCTGAACAGCCTTACGAGAATGTGGCAAAGGAGAGAGAGCGCGAACAGCCACCATAGCCAGTGGACAATGCGATAGTGGTCTGCCGTATAAGTGACTAGCAAAGCTTCGTCGAAGAGAAGCGACATGAGGCGTTCGTCCCCCATGTATGTACCGTGCCCTGGGTGTCCGGCCATAAGGTGATAGACGAGAGCAGGAGCCCCGATGGCGAGGAGAAGGATAGCATTTCTCCACCATGCTTTGATGGTTGGGAAGCGGCGCTCCTTTCCGTCAGGAGAGGGAAGGAAAGCTCCGACTAAATCTACGGCCATGAGACAGGCCAGCAGCAAGAGAAGGATGGCCATAGAAGAAAAGTGAGAGAGAAAGACTAGATGGCCGAGAATGATGAGGATGAGTGCTCTCCCAAGGGTGAGGTTGAATCGAAAGCGAAGAAATGCTCCCAGAAAAAACAGGGCGAGAGGAACCGACGCCGAGTAACTGTAAAAGCCCATGTGCAGGAGGTTGTGAAAAGCGAGGATGAACCCCACCAGCCCGACCATCCAGTTTTTGGGAGAGAGAGCCGTTGCGACATAGTGGATGGAAAGAGGCAGACCGATAACAACGAGGGAAAGAAAAGCTTTCTCAACAAGAAAAGGGCCGAAGCCCAAAGCCTGGCCAATGACGAAGAACAGATGAGCCAGGGAATTTGGAATCCACCCTACGTTTTGTCGGAAAACTTGGTCCAGCCTCCAGTTTCCATCTTGGAAGAGCTGTAGGAAGGCATGGGCGTTGTAGATGTGAGAAGGGCCGTCTTGGCTGGGGAAATATTTGATCGACCAAATCGGAATAATATGAACAACGCCCAGTAGAAGGAGGACGAGTGTCCATATGGCTCCTAACTGAAAACGGCCCTTTTCGAGATTGCTTTTGGGGTCTTTCATCGTCTCGAATTATTTCACAGAGAAGATGTAGCAAGGTGTTGTGAACATGATGGAGGGAAACTCCATGTTTCATCCGGACTCTTGCGGGTGAGGGTGCTCAGTGTCGTGCACGCCAATGTTTTGGGCTCTCTCCAAAAACACCTTTGAACTGTCTGGAAAAGAGGAAAGGGTCTTCGTATCCCCACCTCGCGGCAACTCTAGCGATCGTGTCTCTGCTCTCTGTCAGCTCATCGGCCATACGGCGCATTTTTTCCCTGACCAACCAGCTTCTTGGTTTCTCACCGAAGGTGGCGACAAAGAGCCTTGAAAAATGGATGGTGGAGAGCCCTAGATGTCTGGCGAGGAGTGAGGATTTCCACTCCTTAGGAGGAGTGCTATCCAGTGCTTCCATGACCTGCCTTCTTCTAGAAACCCCCAGCCCTTTTTCTGAATCAGGAAGACTCCTGAGTAGAGAGATGAGAAAGGAGGATAAGTCAGCCTTAAAAAGAGACTGACGAGCCGGGAGTTCCTGCCGCCATTCCATAAGAAGATCTAAAAGTTTGGCCTGACCGGTAGGGTATCCCTGAGAGATGATGTGGTCGTCACTTATTGGGAGAGATTTTGGATAGGGGTTGAACCGAATATGAACGACATCCATTTCTTGTGAAAGAAGGGTGAAGCTGTGGCTACGACCTGGAGCGATCCAGAGGACATCTCCTGTTGAGAGCTCCTCGTTAAGGCCACCCCATTCGGCTGCCATTTTCCCATCTAGGATCCAATATAAGAGGTGTTCATCGAGGGTCCTGTTGCGATATCCCCAGCCTTCGCCCACTCTCGTCCTGCTGAAGATTTCCACCCTCACGTCATGGGCCAGAAGATCCTCAAACCAGACTTCAACAAATCTGCTGTTCATGTCATGTTTCATGACTCTGAGGGTATGGATTTTAACAGGATAATCAAAAGACTTTTCGTATCAGATTTAAGAAATTCCTATGAATCATCCTCACCTTCTCAGTGCATCTCAGGTGGAAACTTTTCACCGCGATGGGATGATTGGTCCCTTTCAGGCGATGTCGCCAGAGGAGATGGCGACTCTTCGACCAGAGATCGAAGAGGCCCTCGAAAAAAGGTCTGGCCTCAAGGAGAGGGAGCGAGTTCACAATCTTCATTTGTATGAAGAGGTGGTCATGGGTCTGTGTCGTTCTTCGGCTGTGGTGGACCGGATTCAGTGCATTCTGGGAGATGACCTTCTCCTGTGGCGCAGCAATTTCTTCATCAAGGAGCCCGGTGGTCTTGAAATACCATGGCATCAGGATGTGAATTACTGGCCGATTGAGCCGGCGATCATCTGTTCCGCCTGGATGGCCATCGATGATGTCGACATCGAGAACAGCTGTCCTAATTTTATCCCTGGCAGCCATCGAAGGGTGATTCCACACGTTACTGCCGGTGAAGACATGAGCTTTCATCAGATGGCTGATCCTAAAGAGGTCGACGCCTCCAAGGCTGTTCCCTTTATTATGAAACCTGGTGAATTTGTGCTTTTCAATGAGCGAGCATTGCATCAGTCCAACCCCAACCTTTCAGAGCGCAGAAGAATGGGCTTGGCTATTCGAACCACGGTGCCTCAGACACGCATCCTCGATTATGATAGTGACGATCATGGAGTTATTCAGCTCTGTGGGAACGACCCCCTCAAATTTAATCGGCACGTTGTTCCTCGTCACCTCAAGGAGTCCCGTCTATCATTGGCCAACGCCTAAAAGAGTTGAGGCCATCGATGGGGTCTCTCAGTTGAGGTGTCGTTGTGGCATGACATGTTAGACATTGTCCGGTCAGACTTGAGTCGAGGTTTAATTGGGGAGACTGGGATCCCTCTTCTTAGGGATTTTTGATGCATCAGGTATTTTTTCTCTCGACATGGCGATGGTTCTCCTGTGGAACCCTCTGCCTGACGCTGTTGTTTTTCTTCACTGAAAATCGGCTTCGTGCAGAAAAGAAGGGAGCTGAAAACAGAATGAGTACGGTGGACGCTTCTGAAGACCTATACTCGCTGAAAGGAGAAGATCCTTCCTTTGCCTCTTTGATTAAAGACAAGGCCCTTCCCGTGGGGTTCAATTCAAAAAAAGGTGTGACAGGTTCGAAAATCGACGTTAACAATGAGCTTGTTGAGGCAGGCCTCGACGGGCAAGGAA
>Ga0233432_10001238_pt1 | contig 24784 bp, 23 predicted proteins | sample SI_122_August201_6_FD_179870 | JGI IMG/M metagenome (GOLD analysis project Ga0233432, IMG submission 179870) | Seawater microbial communities from Saanich Inlet, British Columbia, Canada - SI_122_August2016_10_MG | ecosystem: Environmental > Aquatic > Marine > Inlet | place: Canada: British... | reverse complement strand
AACCTATGCTTATCCAAATCCCTTTTCACCAAATCTACATGGTGAGATTAGAATACGGTTCGAGAGCACATCAACCAGTACAGCAACCTTGCGAATAGTCGATTTTGGTATGAATCTAGTGCATGAACAACAGCAACAGGTGCTGCCCGGGGAGTTTGAAATAATTTGGACTGGCTATAACGATATGGGATCTAAAGTGAGTAATGGGGTTTATTTTTATGAAATTACCCAAGGCTCGACTAAGATTAACGGAAAAATCCTGGTCATCGATTAATGAAAAAAGCACGCCCAATCCTTGTAGTACTCACCACCATGCTGATCTTAATCACAATACAGTCCACTACTGCTCATGCCCAGTTTGGAGGATATGCCGGGTCCAGCCTTCAGTTAGGTTTTGATGCTCAAAGTGTCGCACTTGGTAATGCTGTTAGTGCCGGATTCGGTAAACAAAATCCGATGGATAGCACCGATTTAGAGGTTCAACCCTACTACAATCCTGCTTTAGCTGCTAGAAACACCTCCAACACCCATTTTAGCCTTAGTGTTTTTCAGTTGGGTTTGGACAGGCACTATCAGAGTCTTGGTGCTCGATTAGCCCTTCCTCCCAAAGCAGGTTTGTTTATAGGATTAATTAGAGCGGGTGTCCATGATATAGACACACGAAGCCTAAGTGGTTATCCACTAGGAATGGTTTCTACCTCAGATGTACAACTTCAATCGGCCTTTGGTATTCGCTTAAGTGAGAGAGTTCATGCGGGTATTGGATTTAAGATAAACCGAGCCGATTATCATGCCGAAATGAAACCTTCTACTAGTGTGGGTGTGGATGTAGGTGTGCAGTTCGGACTAAGTCAGCATACCCGTTGGGCATTTGTTGTACAGGATTTATTGGCGGAACATACTTGGAATTCTGGAGATTTATACAATCAACCTCAATCAAGAAATCGAGTCGAAGCCATGCCTTTAAGGCTTAAAACTAGTATTAGTACGTATGTATTGGATACCAACTTGTTTGCAGAATATGAGATAAAACGATTTAGTTCGGAGGTAACCACACGAGAATTATTTCTATCAGATGGTGCATCTGTACAATATGTAGAAGCACTAGAAACACGTTTTACCAGGGCTAGTTTTCTCCGAATAGCAGCTTCCCGATCATTCCACCCCCTTTTTCGCTTACACATGGGTTGGAACCGCTACTTAGGTGGCTTATCTTCAAATGAATGGCGTAGCGGATTTAGTCTTTCTATGCCCTTTCAACCTGCTATAAAAGTAGATTACGGATTTTCGACCAGTAGTGATCACCTAAAATCCACACATATTTTTACCCTACGATATATTTTATGATATTCTATCTATGAAAACTATCACCGATTTTCAAAATTGCTGTTTTCCTTATCAATTGCATTCTCGTACACGTTTTTTTATTTATAGTTTGTTGGTTTTCTGGGTAAGCCAGGCCACCATACATGCCCAGCGATCGGGGGTCGCTTTGCTGGACGTTGCCCCCAATCCATTTGCTCTTTCTATCTCAGAAGCAGGGAGTGCTTGGGGACAAGGCGGTAGTAATTCCTTTGGTAATCCCTCTTTGTTGGTTAGCTCGGACAGATCATCTATTGAAATCGGATATACAAATTGGATTGCCGATACAAAAAACATCTTTGGCTCGTTTCATAAAAAACTAGATGATCGTGCATTTGCTATAAGTTTTTATAGTTCAGGGCTTCAGGATTTAGAGCAAAGAGACGAGCCTGGGCCTACCAATGGATTATTTTCAGTTCAGTATCTAAGCATTTCTGCGGCCTATGCTCAATCATTTAAATGGTTTAATCTAGGCGCGAGTGTGCATTATATTAGCGAAGAAATCTATCCCTATCGTTCAAATGGATATGCATTCAATGTAGGCTTATCTCGTTCCTTTGCTAAAGATCGTATTCAATTAGGCAGTGCGTTACGAAGCTTAGGAGAAATGCAATCACTAGATGTAGAAGCAACACCACTACCAAAGGCTTGGATTAGCGGACTATCTGTAGGTTTATTAGAATGGAGCGGTAGCAAAAACCCTGAATTACCTGTATTTATACGAATGCATGCGGATTATATCTACCCCCTCAATGATACAGATGGTTCAGCTGAAGGCGAGTTTTTTAACCCCAATCCATATACCAAGGTAGGATTAGAACTATTAATAGCGGAAACCTTACAACTCACCAGCGGCGTTAGAACAGGCTCTACAACCCGTCCATATTCATTTGGTGTAGGTTATGTACTTCCAGATATCCGATTTAATTACGCGATTATCCCTTTTGACACTGGCTTTGGTACTGTGCACTCGGTTGGTTTACAGTACCTATTTAAGTAGAAGTTTCACGGTATCATGAACGATCTACCTTATGAATCTTAGTACTCACTATACTTACTTTGAAAACATCACTGAATGTTATGAAGATATGTTGCCCCGTGGTTCCTTGGTGCTTGTTTTCCCACCCATTCGAGAAAAGTTTCCAAAGACGGATTATCTCTACCTCTTGTACTCAGATCTGTTGGAACAAAGTCCAGCACCCTATTCCTTAAAAAGTATCAATGCATTACAGCATCTTTTACTGCCCTTTCTTGCCCTTAAGCACCGCGGAAAAGTCGCCTTGCATTATCATTGGCTCGAGTTCCAAGATCTAAAATCACTCTTAGCTTTTCCTTATAAATTACTGTGGTTTAGTCTTTTTAGTTTGTTTGGTACTCCTATCATTTGGACGGTTCATAACTTAGAACCTCATGATCGAAAATGGCTTAGGCTTCACCGATGGCTTCATCGTAGTATGGCTAAGCGAGCTCAAAGGCTACACATACATTCACAAGTATTATTGGAGAGAACGTCTAACTATTTAGATATTCCATTAAATAGTAGTAAGTGGTGTGTCATACCTCATCCTAGCTTTCCAGCTGAAATTATAGACCGATCTACTTCCATTGATGAACTGAACAGGCGTTATTCTTGTACCATACCCGAGGATGCCACAATCCTTTTATTGTTTGGTAACATTAGTGCCTATAAAGGTATATTGGAATTTGTAGAGTTGTTTATTGAATCTGTTGAAGCTATTGAAGCAGGAATTTCGAATGAAACGATACATGTTATCATAGCCGGACCAGTGAAAAAGGGACAGGAGACTTATCATCAGAAAATAACATCCGCTGTTAGACAACTTCCTCATTATTTTAGCCATCTCCCCCATTTTTTTCCTGAAGAAGAATATCCATTTTTGCTTTCTGCATCCGATTATTGTCTTTTTAATTATAAAAACATCCATAGTTCGGGTGGTTTAATGATGGCGTTATCATATGAAAGAAAGGTGATTGCACCCGATATTGGCATATTTTCAAGCCTTCGTAATGACTCACGGGTTCAACTTTTTACAGGAAAAGATGAATTACGACAGATCATTGACCAATTACATTCATCCACTCATAAAACCAGGCATGAGTAGCATCACCCAGAAAGTTGCGAGTTTAGCCATTGGAGACGTAGTAGCTAGAGGCTTAGGGTTTCTAACTAGCATGGTGCTTGCACGAGTCTTAGGACCCGAAAGCTATGGGATATGGACCACAGCCTTGGCTATTTTTAGTTATATGCTATGGTTTTCGGATGTAGGAATGATGCAATTAGGAACCAGGGAAATGGCAAAAAAAGCCGATGAGCAAGTTTTTAGTGCCGCTGAGCTATTTTTTGGTAAGTGTTTATGGGCCCTCCTCGCGTTTATTATCTTATTTATAATCTCGCCATTTTTACCCTATTCTGAGGATATAAATGCTCTCATTTGGCTCTTACTATTTAGTTTGATCCCCTATGCTTTGCATACGGAGTGGTTGTTTTCAGGAAAGCAAGATTTTTTGAGTTTACAAGGGATTAAAGCCCTTCAGGCTACGGTATTTTTTGGCTTCATCGTGTATGGTATTCAACAAGCAGATGACCTAGAGAAGCTACCGGTCTACTATGGCATATCGGTGGGGATTGCATCCCTTTTACTATGGGTAATTAGCCTGCATAAAAGACATTTAGTCTTTTCAAAACACAGTGTAACAAAGATCTCGTTTAGTAGCTTAGTTTCTCTTATTAAAGAATCTCTTCAACTTGGTGTTGGATGGGTAAGTAGCCAAGTTATTCTACTATTTCCGCCACTTATATTTGCATTGGTTTATAGTGAATCATTTGTGGGCTATTATGGAGCCGCATTACGCATAATTATGCTCTATATGGTACTGGATCGAATTTTCGTACAACTCTTGCTTCCAAACCTATCCAAAGGTTGGAATAGCAATATAGCAACAATGAGCAAGAGGATTCAGCAAGCCTATAGGTACCATACCTTGCTTGGGTTATTTGGTAGCTTCGGGATACTATTTTTAGCTCCCTACGTTATACCACAGATTTATGGGGATTTGTACACTGAAAGTATCCCAATGCTCCAAATACTCTCACCTCTACTTTTTTTAACCTTTCAAAACAGTGTATTTGCGACCTCCTTAATCGCTACACAGCAAAGTACATACTATTTAAAAGCGAATCTATTAGGAGGTGTTATTTGTGCTATATTTATTGGAATAGGGACTTACCTTCTTATAGATTATCCGAATTATGCACTCTATTTTATTGTACTTAGTGAAGGAATTATGATGTATTTAGCCTACTATTTCTTCAACAAGTATAGCCTTCTTAAAACTTCCTTCCCCTTCTATCCTATGTACGTATCATTAGCCGTTGGCTTACTAAGTTATTTATGGTTCATGGGGAATCCGGTGTTGATGAATACCTTTACCTTTTTACCTAACATCCATCTGACAGGATTATCTAACTGGTTGATGTTAAGCCTTACCCTCTTAATGGCCTTCATCCCTCTCTTGGTAACTAAGACCATTAAAAGATCGGATTGGCGAAACATTCGAGAACTAATGAAACACAGGCCATAGCCATAAGTTAACTAGATGAGCGATAGACCACATAACTTAGGAATTGGAGTATTTGGACTGAGGTCCGGCTTAAGGTCTCTCTTGGACAGTTTAGGGCTGAATTATGAGGAATGTTATACACAGAAATTCGATGTGCCCTCTTACTCGGTATATATTGTCCATCGTGCACTAACCAGCAAAGAACAAAACTGGTTATATAACCAACAGGAAAAAGTTAATTCCTTAGCCGTACTTTTTACACTGGAATCCGGCATCCAACCCAAAAGTACTTCGATGCAAAAAAAATATTGTGCTAGTGTGCATAGCCCACATTTAATGGCAGGACCATTAGCCCATCTCAGTGTAATCGATTGCAACTCAAAAGTTAGTTTTTACGGCGGGAAGCAAGATCTAGATGGAATATGTTATGTAGAAAGGCAGAAAAGCGAACCTATTGAGCAATCTATTTACTTAGGTATACCTTTGGAGGCTTCTGTATCTAAATTTTCATACACTAGAAAATTTTTCCCAAGCCCAACAGGCCATAAACCTAATGAAATAGTGTCACGCATTCATAAGGGACACCTGCAACACCTTTTACGTTATGCTCTTGAGCGGTTATTTTATTCGCTAGAATTACCTTACCTAAGCAAGTGGAACTTTCCAACCAGCCAACCTATTATAACCCTACGTATTGATAGTGACTTTGGCACGAAGAAATCCCTACATCCCATCTATGAACTCGCCAATACACATTCAGCCATACTAACAACCTTCCTGCATGTTAAAGCACATGAAGATTGGCTAGAATGGTTTACTCAATGGGCTAACCATGAACATTCCTTACATGGCTATGAGCATGCGCACATAAGCTCTTCCTATCCTTTGTATCAAGATATCGAAAATGGATATCAAGCCATGGTAGATGCAGGAATGACACCCAAAGGATACGCCGCTCCGTATGGTATCTGGACCGAACAACTTTCCAAGGCCTTAGATGCTTATCCCTTTTCCTATAGCTCTGAATTTACGCATGGCTATGATGCTCTTCCTTATTGGATACCTGACGCATTAGCCAGTAAAACTGCCCTATATAGCAAGCGTTTACAGATTCCAGTGCACCCAATTTGCACCGGTAGCCTCCATCGATACCGGGCCGTTGAAAAAGACTTTAACGCCTATTTTAAGCACTACATGGATATTCAATATGGAATGCAACAACCCATTATGCTGTATCACCATCCCCTACAACCTGGTTTGAGTAGTATTCAATTTATTATGGGATATGCTCAAGAATTAGATTTACAATGGCTTTCTTATCATGAATGGGCAACTTTTTGGATGCAAAGAGCCTCAGAGCGAATCAATGTGTATTACGATAAGCAAAAAAAACTGTTGATATCCAAGGATACGCCCACCATGTTGTATGAAGTAAAGCAAGACAACCATGACTTTGCTATTATACGTCCTAATGATTGGGATGCTCAGAACATGCTACCGATTCATACACTGTCTTTCCAAACAAAAAAGAGTGGAACAATGGCCGATAAAGGATATGTACAAAATCGATTTTCCAATAAGTGGCAGCTCTGGAAGGAATCCTTTATTCAACATAGAAACAGAATTCGCTTATGAGTAAAGTATTGCGCATTGGTATATTGGCTCCTCCGAGTATCTCTTTAGTAAATGGTGGTGTACGAACACAGGTTAGCCAAACCGCAAAATCACTACAACGTTTAGGGCATGAAATCGTCTGGATACAAAGTAATGAACCTTTCCCTTCGATCGATATACTGCATGTTTTTGTGGCCAGCAGTGAACACTGGGGATTGTTGCGCCAACTGAAATCTAGCCCTCAACTAAGCGGTAAAGATCGAATGCCTATTGTACTATCCCCCATTTTTTTTGCACCAAAGCATATTCAGACAACTAAGTTTAAACTACATGCGGAGTCTGTTGTCGGAAAATTTTTTACCGGCATTAGCTCCGAATATGGTATAAAAAAACAAATATGCCAACTGGCTGATATAATACTACCTAATACGCGAGCGGAACAGAATCAAATTAACCAGTTGTTTGACATTCCTATCGAACGTTTGCAAGTCATTCCTAATGGTGTAGAGTCGCGTTTTATGCAAACGAAATCAGATGAATTTGAGCAACGATACGGGTTAAAGGACTTCGTTTTATTTGTAGGACAGGCATCATCAACCCGAAAAAATATTCTTAGTCTTCTTGAGATAGCACCGAGCTTAGACGCACCTTTGGTGGTTATCGGTGACTTAGCTAAGGATGCATATAGCCTAAAGTGTTTAGACTCAATTAAAGAACATAATATTGTTCATTTACCTACCCTTGAACACCACTCTAGCCTATTGGCTTCTGCCTATACCGCGGCTAAAGTTTTTGTGCTTCCTTCGCTTTTTGAAACACCTGGTATAGCCGCCATGGAAGCTGCACTATCCGGTTGCGCGATTGTAATTACTCAAAATGGAGGAACCAAAGAATATTTTAAGGACATGGCAAGCTATATAAATCCAATAGACACCAATCAATTACGAGCAACTATAAATGAGCTACTTAACACCGATGGGGCGCAACTCGAAGCCCAAAATGCTCAACTAAAAGATCATATTATAACCCATTACAGCTGGGATACTGTCGGAACATTGAGCTTAGCTGCTTATGAATCGCTGCTCCGTTGAAAAATATTCTCTTAATCCATCAACGATTCCTTTCAAGATATAGATAAGAATAACAGTCATAAGTCCTAATTCTCTGAATAGTAGTATCAGGGTAAAATAACCCAGGAAAAGAAAGGATTTGAACCCATTTTGTTGAAAGGAAACACGGTCCATTTTTGGAACTTTGTCGAAAGGTAAGGTGCTAAGCATAAGCACGGATAACAGAATAATCAAGGGTCCTAATACACTACTTACTCCGTTTCGAAATAGATCAAATAACTCCAACTGGTGATGAAAACTAAGATAAAAAGCCGCCAATATAATGGCTAGAGACGGAATGGGTAAGCCGATGAAATGATGCTGATTCGGTGTTAGTCGGGTATTAACATTAAAACGAGCCAATCGAACAGCGCCACACATAGCGGGCACAGCACTAATTAACATACCTAGAAACTGAAACTCGTGTAAAGCAAAGGTATAGATAAGGAAAGATGGAGCCACACCAAATGAAACGATGTCACTTAATGAATCTAGTTCCACTCCAAAATCACTATCTGCATTCGCTAATCGCGCAATGTATCCATCCATTACATCAAAAAACCCAGCCGCTACAATGAACCAGGCTCCTCGAAATAACTCTCCTTCAGATACAGCTACGATAGAGAGAAAGCCAGAAAAAAGGTTCATTAGAGTAAAGAAACTAGGAACCGCAATTTTGTGATTTACAGGTGGCTTTGATTCCCGTTTAGCTAGTCTTTTTTGTTTGAAACTTTGATATCTATGTTGAATAGGGTATTTCATTGTATGGCTAATTTAGCAATAATTGATTCACCAGCAACTACTTTATCCCCCTCTTTTATGAGCACGTTAGCAGAACGTGGAAGTACGACATCCATTCTACTACCAAATTTCATGAGACCGAAACGTTTACCTCTTTCTAATGTATCTCCCTCTTTTAAATAATAGACTACGCGGCGAGCTAAAAAGCCGGTAATTTGACGAAATAATATCTTTTGCCCGGAAGAATGTTTCACCCCAAATTTTGCCTGTTCATTATCCATAGTTGCTCGGTCATCCCATGCCATTAAATATTCTCCGGTTTGGTAGACCAGATACTCCAAAGTACCACTCACTGGGATGCGATTGATATGTACATTCAAAGGGGAAAGAAAAATACTGATTTGAACACCCTCTTGTTCTAGATACTCAACGGCTTCTACATCTTTTACTACAACTACTTTCCCATCTGCCGGTGATAAAAGCACTTCCTCTGATAGATTTATTGGTAGAGTACGTTCTGGATCTCGAAAAAAATAGATACTAAGTAACCAAACTGGTAGAAGTATGGAGCTTAGGCTAATACTAACTAATAGAGGGAGATAACTCCAGCTTAGCACCAAAGCTACGGCTGTAAATACTCCTACTATTGTAATGGTAGGAAAACCTTCGTGTGCTATCTTCATTAGAAGAGTCTCAACACATCGTTAAAGATGACAAACACCATCAAGCTAACCAACAATAAAAAACCAATATTTTGTGCCGCAATCTTAACTTTTTCGGTGGGTTCTTTACGGGCTATTCCTTCATAAATCAAAAAGGCTAAATGTCCCCCATCTAAGGCCGGTATAGGGAGTATATTCATGATAGCCAAGGTGATACTTAATAAAGCTGTTATTTGCCAAAACCCTAACCATCCATTTTGATCTACTGCTTGTTTAGTTAAATCAGCTATAGCAATAGGCCCGCCAATATTTTGCCGAATAGAAATGTCACCAGAAAACATTCTAGAAAAGCCCCCAATGATACCCATGGTTTGTTCCCCTACTTGCTCCCAGCCTTCTATAATAGATTCTCCAAAACTTAGTTGTGTGGATGTCGCACCTGCTTGAGCTAAACTAGGAGGTGCTATTCCTATCGTTCGATTTTCATAAGGCTCAATACTCAGGGTTAATCTCTGCCCTTCGCGTTCAACTACGAAATCAATCACACCTTCTGAGCCTCGTATAGCCTGAGTTAATTGTAACCAGTAGTTAACAGGCTCTCCATTGACTTCTACAAAACGATCTCCTGATTGTAACCCTGCATCCTCTGCGGGCGATCCAAGGGTTATACTCGATATTATTGGTGGATAGACATTATTTGCGTGAATAAAGGTTTGTTCTTGCAGACTGTCTAAGATAGTTGATGGAATAAAAAGATCCATTGTCATTCCATTACGTACCACTTGATACGAAAGGTTGCTATTGGTTAACTCAGAAATAGAAACTAATTCCTCAAAAGCATCCACATAATTTCCATTTACCCCGACAATTTTGTCGTCTGTTTTAAAGCCAACATTCTCAAGTAAACTACCCTCGGGGACATATATACCTGTAACCTGTTCTATCGGCAAACTCAATTTTCCTTGACTCCAATTCATACCTGAATAAATAAAAAAGGCAAGAATCATGTTAAATATCACCCCTGCAGTAATTACAACCATACGCTGCCAAATGGGCTTCGATCGATATTCCCAAGGTTGTGGTTCGGCTGCTAAATGTTCGGTATCCATACTCTCATCTACCATACCAGAAATTTTAACATAGCCACCTAGTGGAGTAGCCCCTATACAATAATCGGTGTCGCCTCGTTTAAATCCCCAAATACGTGGAGGAAAACCCACTGAGAATCGTTCGACTCTCATTCCAAACATTTTAGCCGCCAAAAAGTGCCCTAACTCATGTACAAATACAAGAATCATGAGTGCACCAATGAAAATGAGGATGGTTTGTGTTAGTTCAATTAGTTCCATATTGACAAATAGTTCTTGCGTAAGCTCTGGTTTGCTGATCTAATTCTACGAGTGAATCATAACTCAAGGTCGAATTATAGCGTATTTGGTTAAGGCAACGTTCAATAATTGTTGCTATTTCAATATACTTAATTTTACCCTCTAAAAAGTACTCAACTGCAATTTCATTAGCCGCATTTAATACTGCGGGGCCTCCTTTGTGGAGTTTTACAGATTCCATGGCTAATTCAACGCATGGGAATCGTGAATAATCCACGGGTTCAAAATGAAGTTTATGCATTTGTGTCCAATCCATTCGTGAGCTGTTTAACGGTAACCTACGGGGATAAGACAACGCATATAGAATAGGGACTTTCATGTCAGGTGGACCAAGTTGGGCTTTAGTTGAGCCATCAACATAGGTCACCATTGAGTGAATGATACTTTCAGGATGAACTATTGGGGTAATTTTCTCAATGGGCAGGTCAAATAACCAATGTGCTTCTATTATTTCTAAGCCTTTATTCATCATTGTTGCGCTATCAATAGTAATCTTAGAACCCATACTCCAATTAGGATGCTGTAATGCCTGTTGCACAGTAACATCCTTCATTTGCTCAATGCTAAGAGTCCTAAAGGGACCACCACTTGCGGTAATAATGATTTCTTCAATTGATTCCTTTTCTTCTCCAATTAGTGATTGTAGCATTGCGCTATGTTCGGAATCAATTGGTATTAAACTACCTTGAGAATCCTTCAAAAGTTCGGTTATAATTGCTCCGCCTACCACTAGACTTTCTTTGTTGGCTAAGGCAACTTTTTTGTGAGCTTTCAACGCGTAAAAAGTCGGTGAGAAGCCTGCAAAACCCACCAAGCTATTCAGTACAACATCAATTTCAGGCAGGCATACTAGCTCATTTAATGCGAGTGGGTCAATATATGTTTTAGTTATCTTAGGGTCACCTAATTGTAGGTTCCTGTGAGTATGGCCCATTCCTGTCAAAACTGCATAACGAGCCTGGAATGTTTTGGCCTGATCATTCAAAAGCTCCCAATTTTTATGAGCACTTAGTAAAACAATTTCGAACAACTCATGGTGTTCTTGAATAATTTCTAACGCTTGTGTTCCAATGGAGCCAGTTGATCCTAGAATAGCTATTCGGATCTTCTTATGTTTCATTTCACCCTATTTCGTTCAATTTTATCACAGCAGCCATCCTTCCAGCTTTCTTTGCTTCTCTTCTATAAGAATAAAAATCGTTTTCATCGTTAAAGGTGCATCCTGTATCCATAACAATGTGAGACTCAGGTATTCCCATATGTACAAGTTGCCCAAAAATATAGCCTTTCAGATCCACATGCGGTTTGGCATTTTTGTTTTTTTCTACATACTGATCTGGAAACAAATCGGCAACTTCCTGCCCTACCTCGAAGGCATCAACTGAAATACATGGACTTATATAGGCTTCTATAGAATTGATTTCTGCCCCAATTTCAATCATGGACTCAACAGTCTTACCTATTATACCCTTTTGAGCCCCCCTCCAACCAGCATGGGCGGCACCAATAACCTGATTGGTTGCATCACCCAGAAGAACTGCACCACAGTCAGCAACCTGTATAAGTAGGGAAATGCCAAGGGTTGAACTTACAAAGGCATCCGTGTCAGGATAAATTCCACCTTTCGTGACCACCTTAACACGGTCTGAGTGTATTTGTTGAGCTATGGCAATATGCTTTAACGAAGTATCCGTCTCTTTGGCTAAAACGTGTAATTGTTCTAAGATGACCTCTTGATTTTCATCGGAATTGAACCCTACGTTTAGCCCCGGAATACGGGCATTTTCGACGCTATAATGAGCATTTTTTTGACTGAACCAACTCAGAATTCTAGATTCATTTAAATTGCGGGGCCGTATAAATTTAAGAGGGGAAGACATGTGCTAAGTGTTCCTTGATTTTTGACATTGGAAATGAATGATCTGTCCATAATTCAAAGGAACGTGCTGCCTGATATATGAGCATAGGTAGGCCGCCAATTGTAGTACAATTATACTTCGCGGCTTGTTGTAAAAAAAGGGTATTCTGTGGATTGTAAACGATATCATAGCAAATGGAATCAGCTAAAAACTCGGCAAACTTTGCGTCAACTGGTGATTGTTCTATATTTGGTTGCATGCCAAGTGGTGTGGTATTTACAATCAAATCTACATCAACTGCGTAGTCTACCCATTCATCATAAGAAATCAAATTTATGGGCAAATCGTTCTTTACCTGTACAGGATTTCTACTTACTACCCAGCATTCATCAACTCCCATATCTCTAAGCCCGTGTATTACTGCCTTGGTCGCACCACCATATCCAAAGATTAACGCTGAATCCAATTTAAAAATACCTAAATCCCTCAGAGGCTGTACAAAACCATAACTATCAGTGTTATGTCCAATTAGCTCATGGTCTATCTTCTGAATGCAATTGATTACCTGCATGTCTTCCGCTAAATCAGAATGTCGATCAACCGCACTAAACAGAGTTTCCTTGTATGGTAGGGTGATGTTTGCTCCTTTAAAATGAACAGAATTGAAATGTGCAATAAGACTAGGAAGTTCTTGAACAAGTACCTCAACGGCTACATACTTCAAATCTAATGCATGATGATCTATAGCTAGATTGTGCATAATTGGTGAGACACTGTGCGAGACTGGGTTTCCAATCAACAACAAGTGATCACTTGAAGAAACAGGGTCGTGTAAGAATTCAGAAAACTTCATATAAAAAAAAAGCGCAACCAATGGTTGCGCAATTTAGAATGATAGCTTTGTTAGTTTAAGCTGTAACTTCTTCAGTTGGCTCTAGAGAACCTTCTTTGAAGGTATCGCTCTCAGCTAGTTTTTTAAAAGATTCTAAATCTTTAACTAGTTGATCCGCAGATTGTTCTATAAAAGATGCTAGTCCCTCAGAAGGATCGCCAAAAAATGTACGATAGTCTAAAGTAAACTCTACTCTAGTTCGATTACCGTTGTCAAGCGGAGTAAAACGGATAGTACCTGTTTGGTTTAGATTACCGTTGATAGTAATCCAAGCAAAACGAGTATTTCGTAAATTATCGATTAGATTGGTAGTCCAGTGAAAAGTTTCACCATTAATAGTGGTTTTATATTCAAAAGTTTGGGAATTGATTCGGTCTACAGAATCAATACGCTCTAGAAACTTAGGGAAATCAACTGGATTGCTTAAAAGTTCGTATACCTTTGATAAGGGTAAGTCGATTTCTATACGTTCGTGCGCCATAAAATGTACCTTGGTTCTTGGAATAATAGTTATTTAGTAAACGATGAACCGTTTATGGGGAAACAGGTGAGATTCATCCATTATGCTTCTAATTTACGCATAATATGTATAAGCCTCAATGACTAACCCGAATAAATTTATCCCTCCGATTACAGGTGTTGCTGAATCTCTAGTGCGATGGATTCAATAGGATGAGTCCCATCAAGTACGATGAATCGAGGGTGCTCTTTAACCAAGAGCTCATACCCCTCTAATACACGGGTGTAGAATTCATTACCCGCCATTTCCATTCGATCTTGGGCGCGTTCAGATCGCCTCTGCAATGCTAAGTTTAAAGGTAAACGCAAATAAAAAGTGAGATTGGGTATAAGACCATGCGAAGCCATTTTGTTCAGTGCAACAATTTCTTTTAAAGGTAAAACTGATCGACCATACCCTTGGTACGCTGTTGTTGAATCATAAAATCGATCTAGAATAACTACAGACCCATTATCCAAATCAGGGATTATTTTTTCCTTTACTAATTGTGCGCGAGCTGCCGAGAACAAGAGTAATTCCGAAATGGCAGATATCTCCTTTTTTGAATCTAAAAGAAGAGATCGTATTTCTTCGGCAATGTGCGCTCCCCCTGGTTCCCTATACACTTGTACATGTTTCCCTTTATCTTCAAGGTACTGCTTCAATAAATGAATTTGGGTTGATTTACCACAACCATCTATGCCTTCGAATGTTATTAGCATGTTTGAGTGATTACCATTTTTCCGGATAATCCAAATCCAAGGGTTCTTTGTTCAATATCAAACTGAGTGCTACATAAATAAATAAACTTGAACCCCATCCCATAAAAAAGGCCACCACAAAAATAGAACGCACCCATATAGTTCCTATTCCGAAGAAATCGGCTAAACCACCACACACACCCCAAAGTTTCTTGTCATTCCTTGACTTATAAAGTCGCTTTGATCGTCTTTGCTGAAAATAACCCCAAGAATAGGTGGTTGAATCAGCTTGAAAGGTATTGGTCCTGCCACGCTCGGCATATGGTTTATTATTATCGTATTGGGCATTACCCGATGACGATTGTTTTGAATCCCCTGAACCGAAGACATCAAAATTATTAGTGTCGACCTGTTTATTAGTTGCAGAGTGATATTTAGAATACTGAGAAGTTTGTTTTGAATCAGAGCCGAATCCCTCATACCGGAGTGGTTCATTAGGATAATGTTGCCCACCAAACACATCCTCTTTAGTTTTTTTCTTTTTTATTTTCTTTGGTTTTTTTTCACCTACAAAGCGACTACTAACTGCGGCAAGTAGTAAAAAAATACCGCCTAGGAACGGAAGAGCATCAATAGATCCAGGCCCAAAATCTAAACCCATTCTGAATAATATAAACGAGAAGGTTGTTAGTACTATAAATGCACCCGAAATGGTAGCTGCATTTATATAACTCGGTTTATTTTCTTGTTCTTTGCCTAAGAAATCTTCGAGTGTGTGGTCTAAGGAACTCTTACCAAAAGGTATTTCTTGTTCTGTTGTACTATCAGTTGTACCAGGGAATCTAAAGGATTTGTTTTTTGTCTTGAACATGTCTAATAATACGATAAAATTAAGACTAGGTTACAATAAATGAATACCTTTCTCGCTAATAAAACCATCCAAAGCTACATCCCATGGATCTTTGGGTAAAGAGTATACGTTAAAGCCATCTGCAAGTAACCCAATTTTAAGAGTTGAACTAGGGATTTTGGATAAAAACCCATCGTAATATCCAGCGCCATACCCCAACCTAGTGCCATGTCTATCAACAGCTAGTAAAGGCACCAAGATTAAATCTAGGAGTTGTAGATTGGCCTTTATTTCAGAAACAGGTTCGAGTACTCCCCAGTCATTTTCTTTAATCTCATTTACATCCGTCAAATAACTATGTCGTAGTTGCCTATTCGCTTCCATAATAGGTACGACCGTCTTTTTACCTTGAGCTAAACAGTATTTGATAATCTCTAGCGTATCGACCTCTTTTTGTGTTGCAATGGAGAGATAACTATGTATTATTTCCGCTTGTTTAAATACATCCCATTCAATCAAATGTTTACGAATACCTTCATTGGATCTTTCCCATTCTCTTTTTTTAAGGCCAATTCTTTTACTCTTAAAATGCGTCCGTAATGACTGTTTGAATGATTTAGTTCTTAAATTCATACCCAATATGTACTAATTATACTCAGAGACTGAATTAAAGGTCGATCATATAATGTTGGGAGATGTCTGTCTCATAATCCAACAATTCACGTAATAGATCCTGCCAAAAATTCTTTCCATAATGGAGCATGAAATAAGTTGGATGTAGCACGCGCTCCATAGGTCCATTTGGAAATAAATAGGACTTAAGAAAATGTAATTGTCCTAATTCTCGCTCAAATTTAGATTCATGAGCCTGTTTAGCTTTTTTCTTAAGCGATTGAATGGCCTTATGAATGTCATTTTCAGATTTTCCTATTGAGCCTTCCAAGGTTGGATCAAATGAGAGAATATCACGAGCCTGAGAATGGTAATGTTGAAGCATATTACGTTCTAACTCATCGATTTTGGCATCCGGAAACTGCTCGGGTAAACTAGCCAACCAACTATGCTTGAGTGAAGAATAGCTGGCTTGATAGCTAGACAAGGAAAATGGAAATTTTTCCATTAATCGGTGAACTTTTTTCTCGCGTATGGTTGCAGAAAAACGAGGTATAAGGATGGGCATATCCATGCCAAAGAACTCATACATCGATTTCATTTGACCATGATATGCAATTTCTGCTGGACCACCCACATAGGCAATGACAGGGAGTAAATTATCCTGAAGGATAGGTCGTAAAAATACATTAGGCGAAAACTTTTCCGGATTCAGCTGAGTCAGCTGTTTGAGCTCATCCAGAGTCATTGTTTTTGATGTGCCATTTTGCTGAAAGGAATACGTATTAGTTGAATCTCGATATAATTTAACTCGCTTAGCCTCCTTATTGAATACAAACCATTGACTATCCATTACAGTTACCTGACTCTGCCCTATCTTTTCAATTACACGTGCGGTTTGCTTTTTTAGCAATTCCGTAATCGAATCATCATTGGTTACCGCTTTCTGTATTACTGGACCTAAGAGCTTTTTAATGCTACCGTGATTACTGCCAGCAATTAAAAAATCGTATCCGTCAAATACATGAGTAATCCACTGAGAGAAGTTTTGCGAGTGAGTCCTATCCTCAGAATAAGCCCCTTTGGCATCTTGTAAAAAGGATTCGACCCATGTATTTTTCCTGAATTGGGCACTTGACTTGACGTTTTTGTGTTCTAATTGTTCTTCTTCTTTATCGGTTGTTGCTTGCTCATTAAAATAATGGTTGCTTAACCAATCAAAGAAATCATCTGTAACGAGAGGGCTATCCCCTTTAATCTGACTAACGGGCATTCCAACCTGTAGTTTCAACAACTCCTGTTTAACATCCGCATGGAATTGACGAACGAACGATTCATGCTCAAAATAGCCCGAATCATTAGAGGATTGATACCAATTAATTTGATTAATTTCAGCATAATCATGATCCTCATCAGCCAGCCAGAATACCGGTATAATAGTTTTACCTAGTTCTTTCGATAAACGAGTACTCCATTGTATGGCACTCATAAGCTTGAAATAGGTATAAAGTGGACCACCATACCATGAAAGTTGCTGACCTGTGACTACACAATAACAATCTTTTTGTAACAATTTAGTTCGGAGACTTGCCTGTGATTCATCGATACCTAAGAATTGATGTAAGTCTTTCAGCGCCTCGACTATTTCTGCTCTAGAGCTAGCAAACGTCGAATGTAAAGAGTTAATTTTTTTGTTAGATGTATCTTTTAACCTATTGCTGGATAATGGATAAAATCTATAAAAATCTTCTAATGAAGAGTCCCCTTTTGTGTAGTTTGATAAAAAAGAATCAGGATGTAAGTCAGAAAGAGGAATTGGACTAAATTTCACGATATTCTTAACCTTTTAGTCGTTGTATTTGATCTCTTAAACTGGCCGCTTTTTCATAATTTTCAGTTTCTATCGCTATCTGCAATTGTTCATGAAGCAATTCAAGTGGGTTTTTCTCTTCTTCAGTTATATGCTTACTCGATTTTTTCGTCGGGTTCGTGTGCCCCTCCTTGGTGGGGTTATCTTCGTGCTCTACCCCTGCTTCTTCCAACACAAGCTCATCAACATAAATAGGACAAGAAAAACGAACCGCTAGAGCAATAGCATCACTAGGTCGAGCATCGATTTCGTGTTGGGAAATTGGACCTTTAATAGAAATATTGGCATAATAAGTTCCTTCCTTTAAATGATGAACTACTACATGTTCAATTTGACCACCTAAATCAGTAATTATTTGCATAGTCAAGTCATGTGTCATCGGTCTAGGTGGTTTTATTTGCTCCATTTCCAATGCGATTGCTTGCGCTTCATAGGCCCCAATAATGATGGGTAGTCGCCGATTTCCACCTACTTCAATTAAAATGAGAGCATACGCAGAGGCTGTCCTAGTACTCGTGGTAAGCCCAAAAATTTCCATTTCGACCATAAATTCAGCGACTAATGTGTGTACTTTTGCGATAACCGTTTCGCATTGGAACTGCATTTAAAGTAAACGTTACTCCATTATGCATGAGCTGCAAAGATAGCATTATTTAAGGTCGAACTAAAATACCTCTTGAGCTACTTTAAAAACCGACTCACTCTTACCCATTGAATAATAATGTAAGGTGGGAACACCAAATTCAATGAGCTCCTTTGATTGCTGTATGGCCCATTCAATCCCAATTTCTTTTGCCTGATCGTTATTTTTAGCCTTTTCTAGTGCATTGGTTAGATCATACGGTAAATCGATGTGAAATATCTGTGGTAAGATCGTAAGCTGTCGTAGTGATGTTATGGGCTTTAAACCTGGAACTATAGGTATATTTATGTCCATTTCTCGGCATTTAGTAACAAAGTCAATGTATTTTTGATTATCAAAAAACATCTGGGTTACGATATAGTCGGCCCCCTTTTCCACTTTTTGTTTCAAATACTTCATATCCAATTCTAAGTTGGGAGCCGCCATATGCTTCTCTGGATAACCAGATACCCCAATACAAAAATCTGAGTGATGGGCTTGCTCGAGTTCATCATCCAGAAATATACCCCGATTTAAATTTACCACCTGTTCTAATAACTCGGAAGCGTATGCATGTCCACCTATCTCTGGCTTAAAGTCTCGATCTGGTTTACGTGCATCACCCTGAAGCACCATGATATTATCAATGCCTAAAAAATTTAGATCGATCAACGCATTTTCTGTCTCTTCTTTTGTAAACCCACCGCAAATTATATGGGGTACTGCATCTATTTTATATTTGTTTTGGAGTGCCGCACAAATACCCACTGTTCCCGGTCGTTTCCGTACCGTTTTTCGTTCCATGAGTCCGTTGGGAAGTTTTTTATATTCAAACTCTTCACGGTGATAGGTTACGTCTATAAAAGGCGGATTAAACTCCATTAGGGGATCTATATGATCGAAAAGAGTTTGTATATGTTGTCCTTTTAGAGGAGGTAAAACCTCAAAGCTAAATAGGGTTGAATCACCAGCGTTTTCAAAGTATTGCGTTACTTTCATGGTTAGGCAGGCTGTTTATTAGATTCTTTATTAAGGGTCATCTTGGGTTCATAGTTAAGATGCGAACGAAGCCAAGTTTCAGTTTCCTCGACAGACATATCTTTACGTGCACTATAATCAAGCACCTGATCCTGTTGAATGTTACCAAGGGCAAAGTATCTAGAATCGGGATAGGAAATATAAAAACCACTTACCGAACTCGCTGGTAACATAGCCAGAGATTCCGTAAGACTAATCCCAATTCTTTCTGGTACCCCGAGCAATGAAAAGAGTTTCCATTTTTCGGTATGATCAGGACATGCTGGGTATCCTGGTGCAGGGCGAATACCCTCGTACTGTTCGGCAATAAGCGCTTCGTTGTCAACCACTTCATGACTGTAAGCCCAGTATTCTGTTCGTACTTTATAGTGTAAATACTCCGCAAATGCCTCCGCTAAACGATCGGCTAACGCTTTTACAAGTATAATTGAGTAGTCATCCGAATTAGCTTCAAATTCATCGATTAAAGCAGAAATATTCAAACCTGCTGTGACCGCAAACAACCCTATATAATCCACTTTATTCTGATCTTTTGGACCAATAAAATCGGCTAATGAAATGTTGGGTTGTCCACTTCGCTTTTTGGCTTGCTGTCGAAGAAACTCAAATCGTTGGATAGGTTCAACCTTTCCTAGAGTGAGTTCCTGTTCACTATAAGCAGGATATAATTCGACTGATTCGTGAGTGCTAAGTGCAGGATATATACCAAATATTCCTTTCGCAGTCTGCGGACAATCGCTACGCATTCGATCTAACATCTCCTGAGCATCCTTCCACAATTCTCTAGCCTGCTCCCCAACGACATGATCCTGCAAAATGGCGGGGTATTTTCCAGTTAGCATCCAGGTCTTAAAAAATGGAGTCCAATCAATAAAAGGGATTAACTCGTCTATGTTTTCTATTTCTAGTTGATGAGTACCTTGTATCTTTGGTTTTCTAGGTTCATAATTTGCCCAATCTGTCGTCCATTTATTGGCCCTAGCTTGATCCAAATCAATATATTCTTTCTTTTGGGTTCTTCCCGCGTATTGCACCCTCATTTGCTCATATTCGGCTTTAATCTTGGCTAAATAAACAGGGCCATGTTCAACACTTAAAAGATCATTACTAACGGTCACAGCTCGGGATGCATCTAAAACATGGATAACCCCCTGTTCGTATGCTGGTTCAATTTTAACTGCGGTGTGTAGTTTGGAAGTAGTTGCACCACCAATTAAAAGCGGTATGCTAAGGCCAGCTTTCTTCATTTCCTGAGCAACATCGACCATTTCATCGAGGGATGGGGTAATTAAGCCGCTTAATCCAATCATTGCCACTTTATGCTCAACAGCAGCTTCAATAATCTTGTGCGTGGGTACCATAACCCCGAGATCAATTACCTCGTAGTTATTACAGGCAAGTACCACTCCTACAATATTTTTTCCAATATCATGAACATCCCCCTTTACCGTAGCGAGTAACACTTTGGTACGTGACGTATCTTGTTTGAGAAGTTCTTTTTCAGCTTCTAAATAAGGAGTTAAGTGGGAAACTGCTTGTTTCATAACCCTTGCACTTTTAACCACTTGTGGTAAAAACATTTTTCCTTCGCCAAATAGGTCTCCAACTACATTCATTCCATCCATTAAAGGACCCTCTATGACCTCCAGGGGCGAAGAGTAATGGAGTCGAGCTTCTTCTACATCATCGATAATGAACTCGGTTACTCCTTTGATCAAGGCATGCTCTAATCGCTTGCTCACTCCCTGTTCTCTCCAAGCAAGTTGAACTTTTTCTTTAATTTGCCCGTCATCCTTATACGAATCGGCTAAATCTAAAAGTCGCTCAGTTGCATCCTCACGCTTATTCCAAAGCACATCCTCAACACATGTGAGTAGTTCTTCAGGTATTTCGTTATACACTTCTAATTGAGTCGGATTAACAATGCCCATATCCATACCGTGTTGAATAGCATGGTATAAGAAGGCCGCATGAATGGCTTCTCGCACTTTGTTATTTCCGCGAAAAGAAAAGGAGACATTGCTTACCCCACCAATAATATGCGCACCGGGTAAATGCTCTCTAATCCATTTAGCTGTCAAGAAAAAATCCACTGCATTGTTACGGTGTTCATCCATCCCAGTTGCTACTGGAAATATGTTAGGATCTAAAATGACGTCCGATACATCATATCCTAGGTCTTCTACTAATATGCGATAAGAACGCTCACAAATTTCAATTCTCCGCTCCAATGTATCCGCTTGACCATTTTCGTCAAAGGCCATGGCGATGACAGCAGCACCAAATTTTTGAATAATTCGTGCTCGCTCGATAAAAATCTGTTCTCCATCCTTTAAAGAAATGGAATTAACCACCCCCTTTCCCTGCAGGGTTTTCAATCCTGCTAGAATTACATCCCATTTTGAGGAATCTACCATTATAGGTATTCGAGCAATGTCAGGCTCAGAAGCAATAAGGTTTAGGAAGTGGGCCATTTCCTGAGCGCTATCTAAAAGCCCTTCGTCCATATTCACATCGAGTATCTGAGCACCCCCTTCTACTTGGTCACGAGCAACATCTAGTGCCTGCTCGTACAAACCTTCTTTAATGAGTCGTAAAAATCGTTTAGAGCCCGTTACATTGGTACGTTCGCCTACGTTAATGAAGTTGGTGTTAGGGCCTACAATAAAAGGTTCTAAACCACTTAACCGTAAGGGTGAGGGTTTCATTGCTCCTCCTTTACAGTGCGTACCCTTGGCTCATATTCACTGGCAAGAGCCGCTATCTGTTTTATATGCTCTGGTGTAGTGCCACAACATCCCCCAATAATATTGATCATATTCTCTTGCAAAAATGGGCGTAATTCTGTCGCCATTTCCTCTGGACTTTGGTCATACTCACCAAATTCATTAGGTAATCCTGCATTTGGATAGGCACTGATAAAATGTGTCGCATTATTGGCCAATACCCGAACATAATTCTTCAGCTGAGAAGCTCCTAAGGCACAATTTAATCCAACACTAAGTATTGGCGCATGGGAAACCGATATGAGAAAGGCTTCAACGGTTTGCCCAGACAGGGTTCTCCCACTTGCATCGGTAATGGTACCTGAAATCATGATTGGTAGCTGTTGATTGCGTTCGTCAAATAGTTCCAACAATCCAAATATGGCAGCTTTGGCATTCAAAGTATCAAAGATGGTTTCAATTAGTAGTAGATCGGCTCCCCCATCCATTAACCCGCTTGCTTGCTCTTTATATGCCTGCGCTAGTTCGTCAAAATGTACAGCCCTGTACCCAGGCCGTGTTACGTCGGGTGAAATGGATGCGGTGCGATTGGTCGGGCCCAAGGCTCCTGCTACATATTTAGGCTGTTCGGATGCAAACTCTTTTATGGCCTGCCTAGCTAATTGAGCACTCACTTTATTCAACTCGTATGCATAGTCACTCAACTCATAGTCTGCTTGTGCAATGGAGGTACTAGAAAACGTGTTGGTCTCTAAAATATCGGCTCCTGCATCCAAGTAGGCTAGGTGGATATTCTTTATGATTTCTGGCCGAGTCAGAGATAAAAGGTCGTTGTTGCCTTTTAGGTCAACATGATGGTCGATAAACCGATCCCCTCGAAAATCCGCCTCTCCAAGTTGGTGCTGCTGAATCATGGTTCCCATTGCACCATCTAGAATCAATATCCGCTTTTCTAAATCTTGTTGAATCATTTACCCTTAAATTAATGCACAAATATACACATTACATTTGTACAATGCCCAAGCATTAGCGTGCTACGTTCAAGTGCAACTTCGAGCCTTTATATAGGGACCATAAGGGAGTAGCTAATGCCAACTGCACTCTTCCAAAGTCGGTTCTAAAGGAATAGCTAAACCCAGCCGACCACACTGTTTCATTGGTATTTGGTATATCCATATTGGGCTCAAAGAATTGAAAATAGGCTCCTGCGGTGAAAAACTCCCAATAATCGCTGTCGTTCATACGAATTACATAACTAGTTTTGAATCGATAGGCCCATTGTGCATCGAATTGACGCTCATAAAAACCAGGTAGGCTTTTGGCGCCACCAAATACAATAGCGTAGGTCCAAGGTAATTCATCAGCCCAAACCTGATCGTAGACTTGAGTTAGTCGCACATAACCTACGCCTATTATTGGTGATTCAAGTGTAGTTTCAAAGTGCATAGAATGAAGCCATTGAGTCGTATTTCCAGAAAATTTGTTTCCTATCTGTGTGCTTTTTTGATAGGTTGATTGCAAGTCTAATTGTGTAGCTAAGCTCCATTGAGCTATGTTTCTACGCTGATAAGTCCCTAATTCCAAAGCAATACCTTGGTAGGCATGTAAATTGGTTTGTAGCTGACGGGTAGAGCTGCTATTCTCCCAAGTCAAATTCAGAGTATACGTTTGATCTGCATCTACAATCCAACGTCCTCCTAAGCCAACTATACTTTGTTGATATACACTGTCTCTTTGTTCAAGCTCGACAAAAGCATCTATGAGAAATTGCTCGCGAATTGGTTGCTGAATGCTTAGTGAAGTTGAGGTATAATCGATATCGGTTCGAGTGAATCGAAAATCCAGAGCCTGATTAACCTTCCATAGTTCAGGAATCCGTAACGCTAAATCACCAACTAACATCCATCGATTTTCATCTAAGGGCACTACCCCTAACACACCTTCGACCGAACTTTTAGAAATAGGTGTCCCCGAATTTTTATCCAATTGGCTTGCTGCTTCACTAGTTTGTATGCTTAAAAATAATTCAATTTGTTCTTTTGAATGGTCTTCTTTGAGTTGATCAATCTGAAGCCATTCATTGGAAGCTAGTGGTCGCTGCTTTTCGACTAACACATTTGTCACCAATTCACTTATCCATTCATCGTTATAGGGTGTATTCAATAGTGTATCTATAATAACATCGGGTATTAACATCATTATTTCCGATGGCTTATTTTGCTGACCTAAGCCAGGTGTATAATCCGTAGCTTTTGATTGATTGAGGGTTGCATCAACCAGTACAAATCGGGTTAATTTGTATGGATTTTGGGCGATTTGAGCATACACAATTGATGAGAAACCTATGACTAATAGGCTTACGCAGATGAAAAAGATTGCAGAACGAAACAGGTGCAATGCGATGAATTAGTGTTGATTATTTGAGCTTGTTCATGATCAGCTAAAGATTCTATTATAGCATAGAAGCCATAAAATAGATAGTAAAAAAAAATTGACCTAACTATTCTTTTTGGATGTAAATGTGATTAATTTTGTTGGTTAATCGTCGTTTTTTTGACAGCCATTAAGCAGTCTTGTTTATCGGCTTTTTTCATTAGTCTTATCTCGTTTTTATCTCTTTTTGAAGCTTTCATTTTAATCTTTTCATTTTAATCTTT
>Ga0233432_10001236_pt1 | contig 24803 bp, 23 predicted proteins | sample SI_122_August201_6_FD_179870 | JGI IMG/M metagenome (GOLD analysis project Ga0233432, IMG submission 179870) | Seawater microbial communities from Saanich Inlet, British Columbia, Canada - SI_122_August2016_10_MG | ecosystem: Environmental > Aquatic > Marine > Inlet | place: Canada: British... | reverse complement strand
CTTTGCCCGTAATAACGATGGGGGCGGATGGATTGTCCGTCACGTCCTCACCCAGTAATTCCAGCCAATACCGGGCGTAGTGCGCCGCGCGATTGCCGCCAGTGACGCGAATTAGGCCGCCCGCTGGGTTCGGGATACGGCGCGCGCCTGTCATGGCATCAATGGCAGGGTGACAGGACCATCCGCGCGGCTGGGCAAGGCGACGACAGCTGTGCCGCCAGCAGAATGTATGTCCCGCTGGCATTTTGCTTCAACCGCAATATCAATCAGTTTCGCGCCAGAAACTTCCCGTTTTCCCGTAACGGTTCCCCGCCACCAGATTGTGTCGCCAACCAGATTTGGCCGCCGGACAGATACATTCAGTTTATGGAGGAAGCCGTGGTCGCCAGCCCAATTGTTCAGCATATGCTGTGCCCAGGATATTCGCTGCGGACCGACATCATAGGCACCGTCCATGCCAACATCTCGGCCTGTTTGCGCTTCCAGGTGGCCGCGGCCAGCGGCGTCCTTAGCGCCAGTCTTTGGGTTGATGTGGTAGTCGTCATGGCGTCTGCGGTAGCGGATGGCGTCTCCGTGGGCACCGCCATAGTGGAGCGCGCCTTGGGTTGCAGAATACCAGGCCAGAATATCAATGACCGATAGCGGGCCTTTGACCACTGGCGGGATAGTGTCACCAACGCTCACATCATCCCAATACAGGGGATCGGCACCACGCCGAGGTTCGTTCAGGACTTGGATTTCAATGTCGGCCAATTCTTCTTGGGTATAGCGCTGTGGCTCGGCGATGGGCGCATCATTCTTTGGTTTAGTCTCTTCCGCATTATGGGTGCGGCGAGGCGTGCGGGCGCAGTGGCCCTCTGCCGTCGCGACTAAGCGGCCATGCTGGTTCAGATAACGGACTTCTCCGGATTGCAGCACCCAACGCTTGAACCGCCGCCCAGATTTCTCTTGCTGCCTTGTCAGCACCGCTTCGACCGTGAACGTATCGCCTGCGCGGATCGGTTCATACCAGGTCCAGTCAGTGCCAGCGTAGACCCACTGCACACCGGGCAGTTTTGGTGCGACGATGGTGCTGTCTACGGCATATAGCATGCAAGGTGGTGCCGTAATGCCGCCAAACGGTGACGCAGCGGCATAGTCCGTATCCAGCCAGAGCGGATTGCTGTCCCCGATGCCCCAGGCGAAATGGCGGATCGCATCCCGGGTCGCCGTTTCAATCCATTGCATCCGCGTGCGGCGAAGCGGTTGGCCGATGAGCGCTTCCGCTTCTGCCATGCCTTCGTCTGTAATTTCGCCCCAGGTCATGGCGCGCTACTCAGCTGCCGCCTGAACCTTCGGTGCATCCATTGCCTGGACATGCGGCAGGACTTCCTTGGCGAAGAGCCGCAGCATATCCAGTGTTTTCTCCAAGCCGTAGTAAGGCGGGTAGTGCAGCATGATGGAGGTGGTGCCGACGGCGCGGAATTCTTCAATCTTGCGGATGACGGTATCGGGCGAGCCATGCAGGATCGTGCCGTCCATCAGATTGTCATAGGAGAATTGGCTATCGTCCTCTTTCTCTGTCACATCGCCTAAGTAACCGCCTGTTTTGGCACCCCCTGCCAGGAAGCTCTTCATGTGGCGGGTAATGCCCTCTTCGCTTTCAGCGCGGGCCTGTGCGTCCGTTGGTGCCACATAGGCCATGCGGACAACGTCAACTTCACCAAAGGCGGGGTTTTGATTTAGGGGTGCTGGCGCTTCGGCCATATGAGCGCGGTACATATCGATATGCTCACCGATGACGCGCGCATTGGGCAGCGAAGACTGCATAAGTCCAAAGCCATTCCTGGCGGCAGTAATAATTGAGCCTTCTGTTCCTGCGCCCAAATAGAAGGGTGGATGCGGTTGCTGGATGGGGTGTGGGAAGATTTCAAATTCACCGGAAATGTCGAAGTTGAAATGCTCACCTTGTGTAGAGAGCCTCTTTTTATGGAAGCCATCGAGGATGAGGGGAATGGCCTCTGCCTGGATATCGCGGCGCTTATCGTACGACACGCCGAGGCCATCAAACTCATAAGGCCGGTACCCGGAGCCAAGACCAAGTTGGAAACGGCCATTGCTTAAGATGTCCACAAAGGCCGCATTCTCGACAATGCGCAGTGGGTGATGCAGTGGCACGACCATCACAGCCGCACCTAGCTTGATGCGGCTGGTCTTGGCGGCGAGATAAGAAAGGTAGCTGAATGGGTCAGGCAGAATGCCGTAACGGTTGGAGAAGTGATGCTCGGCGATCCACACACTATCGAAGCCAAGTTCTTCGGCTTCCATGACCTCACGGGTGACGCGGGCATGGATTGCTTGGTGCGGGTACGGTTCTGTTTCGGGATCGGGATGGGAGGTAAATAGAATTCCGACACGCATCTGAAGTTCCTCCATCGCGGCGACCGTATTCGAAGCCGTGGAATTTATGGGGCCTGACCCTAAGGTCGGGCCAAGTATATCCAGAATATTTCAGCAATTGCTAGCGGGGGCTCGAGCAATAGATTTACCAAACATGGTCAGAATAAAATACAACCTTTAGGGTTTTGTCGCTTAAGAGAAATCCGAAAGTTTGAAAAATCCACACATCATTTCTCCCGTGAGTTTCTAAGCGGTGGCATCAAGTAGCGGCGGATTTATGCGCATTTTGCAAAGCTGTTGCTGATCGCAGCTTATTCACTGACTCATGCATCAGCTGGTGAAGCGCTCGTCAAAAAACACGCCGCTAAGACACCTATTCGTTGCGCACTCTTAAGGGGCCGGTAACTGTCCGAACGGCACAGTTATTTTGAGATCATTGGCATCCACAGGCGAGAACTATGAACACACTCATTACTAAGCGGAAATCTGACCTCGCTTCCAATGCTAGCGCAGAGCCTGCCAAAACCCGATTCCGTATATCTGAACGGGCAGCGATAATCACGGCATTTAGTGTCTTCGCCATTCTACTTGGCCTGAGTGTTTTTGGGTCAATTGCAGTCAAATCTGCAAATGACCGGCAGGCCGCGGCAAGCTTTGAAAGCCGCAAACTTGAGGTTACAAAATCGCTGAATGAGCGGCTCGCGACCTATACGCAGGTCCTGCGTGGTGGCCTCGGCCTGTTTGCGGCCTCTACAGCGGTCGATCGGGGCGAATGGAAGGCTTATGTTGAGGCGCTGGAACTGAACAAGCGCTATCCGGGTATTCAGGGTGTTGGCTATGCGGAGCTCATTCAACCGGCTGATATGCCTGCCTATGTGGACTCTGTTCGCGCCGACGGGTTCCCGGACTTTACGGTCCGACCAGAAGGCGCACGCGAGCTATACTCCTCCATTACTTTTCTAGAGCCGTTTGACGCTCGGAACCGGCAGGCTTTCGGCTACGATATGTATTCCCAAGTCACCCGGCGCACAGCGATGGATCGTGCTCGTGACACGGGCGACGTTGCTATTTCTGGCAAAGTGACGCTCGTTCAGGAGATCACAACAGATGTCCAGGCCGGTTTCCTGATCTATCTGCCGTTCTATGGTGAAGGCCTATCCCCCACTAGCATTTCTGACCGTCAAGCATTGATCAAAGGCTTCGTCTATAGCCCATTCCGCATGGGTGATCTTATGAGTGGCGTCCTGGGTGAGAGCCTTCGTGATGTCGATCTGCGCATTTATGACGGTGCGGTCGTTGGCCCTGATGCGCTTATGTATGCACTGACGCCAGGCAAGGTCGCCGTTGATGCAAGCTATTCAACGAAGATCCCATTCGAGTTTGGTGGCCATAGCTGGACATTGCATGTGTCATCACAGCCCAACTTTGCGGTCGAGCATTCAATTGCCGACCCCGCAGTCGTGCTGATTGCCTGCCTTATCATCAGCGTCCTTGTATTTGGCATCCTGATGGCGTTTGCGATGACGCGCCGCCGCGCCGAAAAAATTGCGAAAGAGAAAACGCGATCACTGGAAGAGCGCACGGAAGAGCTGGCGCGCTCCAACCAGGAGCTGGAACGATTTGCCTATGCAGCATCCCATGATCTGCGGTCACCACTTCGGGCTATTTCCAGCCTGACGGGTTGGCTGGAGGACGATCTCCAGCCCGTTCTGACTGACGATAGTCGGGAACACCTGGCTTTGATGAAAAATCGCGTGGGTCGGATGGAGGCATTGTTAACCGGCCTCCTGCAATATTCCCGTATTGGACGCGGTGATGACAATGTTCAGTTGCTGAATGGCTGCAGTTTAGCAGTTGATGTTCTGGACCTAATTAGCGTGCCTGCTGGCTTCACGATCGAAGTTTCACCTGATTTGCCTGACTTCCATGGCGATAAGGCACCGGTGACGCATGTGCTGCAGAACCTGGTTGATAATGCAATTAAGCATCACGACCGCACCGACGGCAGGATCTGGATCACCGGAGCGGATATGGACGACAAAGTAAGCTTCACCGTTACTGACGATGGCCCGGGTATTCCAGAAGAATATCACGCGCGGATATTTGGCATGTTCCAAACCTTACGCCGGCGCGACGAGGTGGAGGGCAGTGGCCTCGGTCTCGCAATGGTCAAACGCTATGTCGAGCGAAATGGGGGCGACATTACGCTCAATTCAACGAATGGCGCGCGGGGGGCGGCATTCCAATTCACGTGGGTAAAGGCCCAGCCAATGGCGGCCGCACGCACGGCACCAATGGCGCAAGAAAAATTGCAGGAGGCAGCATAATGGCAGCGCAACCATACAAAATTCTCCTCGTAGATGATGATGATATCTGCGCAATGGGCCTGAAAAGAGCCATGCGGCGCTTGGAGTTACCAAATACCTTTTACATCGCGAATGATGGCATTGAAGCCCTGGAATTATTGCGGGGCAATGACAATGCATCACCGGTAGAAACACCCTATCTCGTGCTGCTTGATCTTGATATGCCGCGGATGAGCGGGCACGAGTTCTTGCGGGAAGTGCGCAATGATCCAAGCTTGAGCAAGACAGTGATTTTCGTGCTGACGACATCCGCCGCCGAGACGGATAAGTTGTCTGCCTACGACAAGAACATAGCGGGTTATATCGTCAAATCGGACGCAGAACAGACCTTCCTTAATGTGTTGGGTATGCTCGAGCATTATTGCAAGGTCGTGGAGCTGCCATGCTGACCGATGACGCAATCCGCATCCTTCTAGTCGATGATGATGACGTAGATCGCGCAGCCGTCCGTCGTCATCTTAAGAACTCTGGCCTCAATTATACGCTCGATGAAGCGTTTGATAGCGCTAATGCCTTGGCTGCAATGATAGATGGCGGCTTCGACTGCGTGATCTTGGACTACAGGATGCCGGATAAGGATGGCGTCGAGCTATTCCATGAGATGGCGCAAACGCACAAATCTACCGCTGCCGTTATTTTCCTGACCGGTGAACAGAATGAAGACCTCGCCATGTCCGTCATGGGATCCGGTGCGATTGATTACCTGGATAAGAATGAACTGACTCCTGCATTGCTGCGGCGGACAATACGCTATGCGCAGGCGCGGCAGATGTTCCTGACGGAGCTCACAGAACTTGGCCGTGTTGACGCCCTGACGGGGCTGCCCAACCGATCCGTGTTTGATGATGTTTTAGGTGGTGCTATCAGCCAGAGTGGACGGACGGACAGCATTGTTGCGACGATCCTGCTGGACCTGGACCATTTCAAGCACGTGAATGATACTATGGGCCATCCGGCTGGGGATGCGCTGCTTCTAGAAGTCGGCAAACGCTTGCAGAAGGCGACGCGCGGGTCAGATACGGTGATTCGGCTTGGGGGTGATGAGTTCGTTATCATTGCGCCCAATCTTAGTCATACAAATGGTGCGGCCAGCCTGATTTCAAAGGTCGCAGACGCGTTCAAAGAACCCGTTTCGCTAAATGGCAAGGAATTGCATATTTCCACCAGCACCGGCATCGCACTGGCACCGGCGGATGGCGAAACACCTGAAAAAATCCTGAAATCAGCCGATATGGCGCTCTATAAAGCCAAAGCCGAAGGGCGGGGGCGCTTCTGCTTCTACGATGAAAGCCTGGATATCGCTGCCCACAAGCGCCAGCAACTGCAGGAAGACTTACGTCTTGCACTGAAGCGTGATGAGTTTGAACTGTATTATCAGCCTAAAGTCATGGCCGAAACAGGCGAATTGATCGGCGTTGAGGCGCTATTGCGTTGGTGCCATCCAGAGATCGGCTATATCTCACCCGCTGATTTTATTCCTGTCGCGGAAGATAATCGCCTTATTCTGCCGATTGGCGAATGGGTGATGAATGCTGCCTGCAGTCAAATGGCGCGCTGGCGTCTTTTGGACGTTCCAGTGCCAAACTGCTCAATCAACATTTCGCCGGTACAGCTTGCTGACAGCAAACTCCTGCCTGCGCTCGATAGAATTCTCGCTGAAACCGCTGCTGATCCTAGCTCGCTGGAAATTGAGGTGACGGAAACGGCGATTATGGGGCGCGCGAAGGAAGTCGCTGCAATCCTAAAAAAGGTGCGACAGCGCGGTATCGCGGTATCTGTCGATGATTTCGGCACTGGCTATTCGTCACTGGCGCACCTGAAGCAATTGCCGCTGGATAAGATCAAGATTGACCGCAGCTTCGTCCGTAATATCGAAACTGATACCGACGACGCTCAAATCACCAGCACGCTCATTGGCTTAGCCAAAGGCATCGGCTTGCAGTGCATTGCCGAAGGGGCGGAAACAGTTGAACAGGTCGACCTGCTCATTGGGTACGGCTGCAAACAAATTCAGGGCTACTACTTCAGCCGCCCAATCCCTGCCGAGGAATTAGTAGATAGCTATCTGGCGGGTGCAACCAAGAGGCCGAAGCTGGCCATCGCCGGATAGACGATGTCTGTCTGCCAAGATACCGTCCTGCAGATCACGTTTCTGCTGGAGGCCATCTTGAATGTTTGAATATGTAACAGCCCGCGCGACTGCTAACCCTAATATCGCACAACACGCTGCATTCGGGCCATTATCCGTAGCGCTATATGCCGATGACGCCCGCTGGACCCTGCTGATCGATGAGGCCGGTGCGCACCTTTCTGGTGGCGAGGGCATGGCTGAAATAACGCTTTCGGCAACTTCAGATGCATGGGCCGAACTCCGCAAGCCAGAACCGCAGCCAGGCTTCCAAACGCTAACGACTATGCGGCGCACCCGGAACCTCATCGCCACCGGGGACATGGTAAAGTTTCATCAGCACCTGCTGCTGCTGGAGATGCTGTTCTCAAACCTAAGTCCAGAAGAACAGCCCAGGCCACCCGTTCCCATTGTTCCAGAGATTGAGCCTGTGATGGGGCGCTATCTGCGCCTGGCCATACATGGCCGGCCACATCGCGTGTATTTTGAGGAAGCAGGGGAGGGCATTCCGTTGATCTGCCTGCACACTGCCGGAAGCGACGGGCGGCAATTCCGTCATATTCTGAACGATCCCGCTGTTACAGCGAACTACCGCGTGATCGCATTTGACCTGCCCTGGCATGGGAAATCTTCCCCACCTGCAGGATTTGAGGCTGAGATCTATGAACTGACGACAGATAGCTACATGGAAATTGTGATGGCGCTTGTAGATGCCTTGAAGCTGGACCGTCCAGCCGTCATGGGTTGCTCAATTGGCGGGCGTGCAGTGCTGCATCTTGCAATCAGGCATGGGGATCGGTTCCGGGCTGCGATTGGCCTGCAATCGGCGCTTTATGCTGAGGATAGAAGCCTTGGCGACCCCGCACCGCCAAGTGCGCTGCATCGCCCAGACATCCACGGCGGCAAGATGGCGGGTGCCTCTATGGCGGGCATGATCGCCCCACAGTCGCCGTCCGCAGAGCGTTGGGAAACCATGTGGCACTACATGCAGGGCGGCCCCGGCATCTTCGCAGGCGATCTCGTTTATTACTTCGAGGATGGCGACCTGCGGAATGGTCTGGCGGAGCCGCTAAGGAATTCCGCCTGCCCGATATATTTGCTGAGCGGGGACTATGACCCATCCGCGACGCCGGAAATGGGCCAAGAACTTGCTGACCTAATTAACGCAACGCATTTCGAGGTTATGCGCGGTGTTGGCCACTTTCCAATGTCGGAGAACCCGGCGGCATTTCGGAAATACCTGCTTCCGGTTCTGGAGAAGGTGCGGGCGCAATAGCGGGCCGTTCACGCTTGGCGGCATATTGCATTAACAAGATACCGCCCAGGATCATCATTGCCCCAAGGAATTGCATGGGCCTAAGCGCTTCGCCAAGCGCCAGATAGGCCACGAAGATCGTCGCCACTGGCTGGATGTTGGACAGGATACCCATCCGCTCCGGCCCGATCACGGGCAGCACAATGTAAAATAATGGAATACAGGACGCCTGCATGGCGGCGGCACCCAGCATCGCTGCCCATCCAGCGCCGCCGCTTGGTAGAGGCGTGCCGCCGAAAAAGAGCGTCGCCCCGGTCAAACACACGGCCGCGACAAGTGCCATATGCGTCATGCTAACAACAGGATCGATATGAGAAAGCTTGCGGGAGACCCAGGTTATGTTGATGGCGCAAAACACGCCGGCGGATAGCCCAAGTGCGACACCACGCCAATCCAGATCATCCAGGCTGACGCCGAGCATCACAGCCAACCCAGCAAACGCGATTAGCGTAGCGCCAAGCTTCATGGGTGATGGTGGGCGGCGATCTACAGCAGCGTTGATGATCGTCACCAATGGCGGGAATATGAAAAACAGCAGGGCTGCTACGGCGGCTGGAATGAATTCTGCGGCTGCAATATTGCCGTAGAACATGTGGGACAGCAGTAGGCCTGGAAACAAGCAGGCAAGCCAGCTCTTGAAGCTCATCGTCAGCCGCCGCCCAGTCAGTTCGCAGAATCCGAGTAGCAGGAGCACCAGTAGCCAGGCGCGCGGGAAGGCGATGGAAAGGCCATTGGCACCCTCTTCATAGGCGATCCGCGCAATCGCGATAGCGCTGCCCAGCCCGATGGACCCGACAAGCGCAAACACTGTTCCAACTGCTTCGCCGCTTCTACGCATACCGCCTGATGAAATCTGGGGGAGAATACAGTGCGGCCCCCTCGCGGGCGCGGCGCGGGCGGACTATGCTTGGGGTCAATCCCCCTTGCAAGCAGAAGGAAACGCTACAGTGATTCACCTCTATAGCTGGAATACATCGAACGGCAAAAAGATCTCCGTCATGCTGGAAGAGCTTGGCTTGGACTATGAATTCCATCCCATAAATATCTCCAAGGATGAGCAGTTCGCACCCGATTTTCTGGAGATCAGCCCGAATAACCGCATCCCGGCTATCGTCGATACGGATGGTCCGGATGGCGAGTCGATCAGTGTGTTCGAATCCGGCGCGATCCTGATTTACCTAGCTGAAAAAGCGAAAAGCAACATGCTGCCGACGGACCCGCGCAAGCGCATGCAGGTGTTGGAATGGCTCATGTGGCAGATGGGCGGTCTTGGTCCCATGCAGGGCCAAGCGCATCACTTCCGCCGCGCCGCTAAAGAACAGGTGCCCTATGGCATCAAGCGCTACACGGACGAGACCAACCGTCTCTACGGCGTCATGAACAAGCGCCTTGCTGGCCGTGACTATCTGGTAGACGAGATTTCCATCGCGGACGTCGCTTGCATTGGTTGGATCAGCCGCTGGGAATGGGTGGATATCGATTGGTCCAAATACCCGAACCTGAAGGCCTGGTACGATCGCATGATGGCGCGCCCTGCCGTCGCTAAGGGTATGGATATCCAGGCAGTTTGATTACTAAAAAGTTGATTGGACGTGGGGGTGTCAAACGTTGGCAGCCCCACGCTCTCTCGGCGATTGCTAACGCAAAAGCCTGCCGGGCTACTTAGGGGATTTCTGTGAACGAGCCTTTTCGCTTCTGCGAAAAGTCTTTGGTGGAGCCAAGCGGGGTCGAACCGCTGACCTCTTGAATGCCATTCAAGCGCTCTCCCAACTGAGCTATGGCCCCGACCTGCTGACGGCTTGGGAAGCCTGGCAGCGGGAGATGATCTAACGTCCCGAGCAGTTCAATGCAAGAGGGTGCGCCGCTGAATCCGCAATGAATTCAGCGGCGATGGCAATTAGTCATCATCGTCAGATGTTTTGACCTTCGGAATCACAACGTCATCATCGTCATCATCCAGGTCGTCGTCGTCATTCAGGACATCATCATCGTCCAGATCTTCGTCTAAATCATCATCCACATCATCAGCGGCTGCTGCTTTAGGTTTTGCCGCTGGTTCCGGCGGCGCTTTCTTGGACAGCAGGAACGATTCTTGCGGATGCGAATGGCCGCAATGAGGGCAAATCGCCGGGTCTTTATTCAGATCGTAAAATGATTCATAGCACCCTTGGCAGGTGCGCTTCTTACCGCGTGCTGATGCACTCATAGTCAGCCGAACTCCCAAATACGGGCTTGAAGCCATGCTTCCCGCCCATTGAGAGCGGCCTTCCGACCGCTCAATTTGTTACTCAAATTCCAGCAATCAGCGCGCTTCAGCAGCGGACATGTTGCCAATTGATAATCATGCGGCGCGGAATTGCCAGAAAGTGTATGACCTGTCAAACAAAACAAAATCGCACCTGATGGAGCTCCCTTGATGCGCGCTGAAACGCTCGCGGCTTCCCCGCCCCAAAATGCCCTAGCCGGACCGCTTACCGCCCGTCCACCTAAGGCCGGGTTAAACGGGGATGTACGCCCACCCGGGGACAAGTCAATCTCCCATCGTGCATTGCTGCTGAATGCGCTTGGCGTTGGCCATGCCGAGGTGACCGGCCTCCTCGAAGGTGAGGACGTTTTACGTACTGCCGCCGCACTGAACGCCATGGGTGCCCACATTGAGCGGCGCGCAGATGGCGTTTGGACCGTGGATGGTGTTGGTGTTCAAGGGTTGGCTGAACCTGAAGATGTCCTTGATATGGGCAATTCAGGTACAGCTGCCAGATTGCTCGCTGGCGCGCTCGCTGGCTTGAGCGGCATTGCGTGTATGACTGGCGATGGTTCCTTGAGAGGCCGCCCAATGCAGCGTGTGATTGGCCCGCTGGAGGCTATGGGCGCACGCTTCATGGCCCGGAACGGCGGCCGCATGCCGCTTGTAATTCATGGGTCCAAGAATCTGACGCCGCTAGATTATGCGTCGCCGGTTGCCTCTGCCCAGGTTAAATCAGCGATCCTGCTGGCCGGCCTCGCCGCACCAGGTGAAACCCGTATCGTCGAGCCTGCGATGAGCCGGGATCACACAGAACGAATGCTCAAGCGCATGGGTGCGGATGTTTCCAGTGAAACTGTTGGAACGGGTTGGGGCGTATCCTTGCAAGGCCAGCCTGAATTGACCGCGATTGATGTTGATGTGCCGGCAGACCCATCCTCCGCCGCGTTTCCGATTGTCGCAGCGCTGATCACACCGGGCTCAGATGTGCGACTTCGGCATATTTGTTTGAACCCGGCGCGGGCGGGGCTAATCACAACCTTGCAAGAAATGGGTGGCGATATTGTGCTGGAGAATGCACGGGACGCGGGGGGTGAGCCTGTTGCTGATCTCCGCGTGCGTGGATCTGCGCTTAAAGGCATCACTGTGCCGCCAGAGCGCGCGCCGAGTATGATCGACGAATATCCGATTCTTTCCATCGCCGCTGCCGTCGCGGAAGGTGAAACACGGATGCTTGGCATCCATGAATTGCGCGTGAAGGAGACAGATCGAATCGCGGCAATGGCGAACGGCCTCAAAGCCGCGGGCGTGCGTGTCGCAGCAGATGATGACAGCATGACTGTCACCGGGGGGCGTAAAATTCCAGGCGGTGCGATGGTCGCGACTGAATTGGACCACCGGATCGCCATGTCGTTCCTGGTGCTGAGCCTTGCCAGCGATGCGCCGGTAATCGTGGATGACGCAGCCCCGGTCGCGACCAGCTTTCCAAGCTTCGTTGGCTTGATGCAGGGCCTTGGCGTTGCGTTTGAAAGGCCAGATGTATGAGTGCACGAAATATCGTCATCGCAGTCGATGGGCCTGCAGCGTCTGGCAAAGGCACGCTCTCTAGGCGTTTGGCCTCACAATATAATCTAGCCTATCTGGATACTGGCCTGATTTATCGGGCCGTCGGGCGCGCCGTATTGGATGCTGGCTCTAATCCTAGCGATGCTGCGGCCGCGACCAAAATCGCGCGAGCGATGCAGCCTGATGCGTTGGAGCGGGATGGCCTGCGCACAGAAGAAACGGGTGCCGCCGCATCTGAGGTCGCTGCAGTACCCGGTGTCCGCGCAGCGCTGTTGGAGTTCCAGCGCAGGTTCGCAGCGACGCCGCCTGGCGGCAAAGCAGGGGCAGTTTTGGATGGGCGGGATATCGGCACTGTTATTTGCCCAGATGCGGATTTGAAACTGTTTCTAATGGCGTCACCGGAGGTTCGGGCGTCCAGGCGCGCTACGGAGTTGCGGGACCGGGGCGAAGAGGCTATATACGAGGCCGTTCTGGCGAGTCTTAAGGCGCGCGATGAACGGGACAGCGGTCGCTCTGAAGCGCCGTTGCTGCCAGCGGATGACGCAATCCGCCTCGATACGGACGCTTTAGATGCGGATGCGGTCTTCCAGATTGCCTCTGAACTGACAGCGAAAATAGCCGGGGCTGCTGATGAAGCTGGACGATCCTGACGAACCCGAACCCCGGATAGGGGCGGGCTAACGTCTTAAAGCGCTGAAGGAAGGCGCTGAGGATCGGGTTCCTGTTTATTGCGAGAGGATCGCGCGGCTCCTGCCAGGCGTCACATAACCCCATCCAACCCAGCTGCTGCCGGGCGTTCGCGCCTGAACGCGGCTATACCCACGAACGGACGGCAATTGTGCTGCCCGCCGGAGATAAGAGTTTACATGGCTGATATGGAAGATTTCGCGAGCATGCTCGAGGATTCCCTGACTGAGATGTCAGGGTTTGAAGGCACCGTCCAAAAGGGCGTTGTTATTGGCATTGACGGTGATTCTGCGCTGATCGATGTTGGTTTGAAGGCCGAAGGCCGCGTTCCTTTGAAGGAATTCGGCGTGCCCGGCCGCCCCTCCGAGCTCAAGATCGGCGATGTCGTCGATATCTATGTGGAGCGTCTTGAAGACCGCAATGGCGAAGCCATGCTGTCCCGTGACAAGGCTCGCCGCGAAGAAGCATGGCAGATCCTCGAAGACGCATTCAAAGAAAACGAGCGTGTCAAAGGCGTTATCTTTGGCCGTGTCAAAGGCGGCTTTACGGTTGACCTTTCCGGCGCTGTGGCCTTCTTGCCAGGCAGCCAGGTGGACATTCGCCCCGTGCGCGATATCGCTCCGTTGATGGGTACGCCGCAACCGTTCCAGATCCTGAAAATGGACCGGGCGCGCGGCAATATCGTTGTTTCCCGCCGTGCTGTTCTCGAAGAAAGCCGCGCCGAAGCACGTAGTGAGCTCATCGCGAACCTTGCCGAAGGTCAGGTCCTGCAGGGCGTTGTCAAGAACATCACCGATTACGGTGCGTTCATTGATCTGGGCGGCGTTGACGGCCTCTTGCATGTCACCGACATCGCATGGCGCCGGGTCAACCATCCTTCCGAAGCTTTGCAGATCGGCCAGACCGTTACGGTTCAGGTTATCCGCTTCAACCCGGAAACACAGCGCATCAGCCTTGGCATGAAGCAGCTGCAGGAAGATCCATGGGAAGGCGTTATTGCCAAATATCCAGTGGACTCGCAGTTCAAGGGTCGGGTTACGAACATCACCGACTACGGCGCATTTGTGGAACTAGAGCCGGGCGTCGAAGGCCTGGTGCACGTTTCCGAAATGAGCTGGACCAAGAAAAACGTCCACCCGGGCAAAATCGTTTCCACCTCCGAAGAAGTCGAAGTGCGGGTTCTGGATGTGGACAGCGACAAGCGCCGCATCAGCCTTGGCATCAAGCAGACGCAGCGTAACCCTTGGGAAGTGTTCGTCGAAAGCCATCCTGTCGGCAGCGAGCTCGAAGGCGAAGTCCGCAACATCACCGAGTTCGGCCTGTTCCTTGGCTTACCCGGCGATATCGACGGCATGGCGCATCTCTCCGATCTGGATTGGGACCGTACGGGCGACGAAGCCATCAAGGACTATGAGCGCGGCCAGATGGTCAAAGCCAAAGTCCTCGACGTGGACCCGGAGAAAGAGCGCATCAGCCTTGGCATTAAGCAGCTGCAAGAGGATCCGTTTGATGCGGCGCTGCAGACAGGTGGCGAAGCCATCCGTCGTGGCGCTACGATCACGGGCACGGTTACGAAGGTCACCGATGGCGGCCTTGAACTGCAGCTTGATGGCGATCTGACCGGCTTTATCCGCCGTTCTGACCTTGCCCGTCAGCGCAGTGATCAGCGTCCGGAGCGTTTCGCAGTTGACGAACGCGTCGATGCGATGGTCATGCAGATCGACCGGAACAACCGGAAGATCACGATGTCGATCAAAGCCAGCGAAATCGCAGAAGAAAAAGAAGCGATGGCGCAGTTTGGTTCCTCGGATTCAGGTGCAAGCCTGGGCGATATCCTTGGTGCGGCGTTGCGTAACCGTCAGGCCGAGAATTCGGATAGCGGCGACACGAACGAGTAAGCAGGCAACTGCTTAAACGACTAAGCAAGCATCTGCTTGCGCACTGCGCCGGCTATGGGTTACCCCCCATGGTCGGCGTTTTGCTTGTTTAACTGGAGACTGCTTAATGGCGCTTTCATCTGAAGCATTGGCGGATCGGCGGCGCATGCGGCGTCGCTTGATCTGGTGGCGCTCACTGGCAGCGATTGCCATCGCATTGGCCGTATTTGCCTGGGCCGGTGTGGCGGGCCTGGGTGGTCTAGCAAACAAGGGCGACTACGTCGCTTGGCTGGCGATCGATGGTGTTATTGTCAGCGATGACGCGCGTCGTGATGCACTTCAGGCTGTCGCCGAGGATGAGGCCGCAAAAGCACTCGTGCTGCGGATAGACAGTCCTGGTGGCACCTTTGTCGGCAGCGATGATCTGTTTAAGTCCATTCGCGAAGTCGCAGCCGAGAAGCCAGTTGTTGCTGTCATTGGTGATGTCGCCGCGTCTGGCGGTTACATGGCAGCGATTGCAGCGGACCGGATTTATGCGCGTCAGGGATCTATTACTGCCTCTGTCGGGGTTATCTTTCAGTCTCCCAGAGTGACGGGTCTGATGGATAATGTTGGTGTTGCGATGGATGTTTGGCGCAGTGGTGACTTGAAGGCGCGCCCGTCGCCGCTTGAAGAGACTCCGCCAAAAGCAGCTAGCCAGGCCCAGGAAATGGTCGATGAGCTGTTCGTAATGTTCCTTGGCATGGTGGAGCAGCGAAGAGAATTGCCGCCCGAGAGTGTTGCGCTAATTCGTGACGGCAGGGTTGTAACAGGCGCAAGCGCGTTGAAGTTGGGCCTGATCGATGCGCTTGGTGCCGAACGGGATGCACGGATCTGGCTTGAAGCAGAAAAGCAAGTATCTGAAGACCTTCCGTCCCGCGATGTCACGCCAAAAGATGAATTCGAAGGGAGTGGATGGGTGTCGACTGCGCTATCGTGGGTGTTCGGGGCCAAGAAACAATCCGATGGTTTACTAATGTCTGGTCTGCTTGCTTTGTGGCGGCCAATGTAAGTTCGAAATTGGTCCTTGGTGCGAAATGTCGAGAAATCAAGGTTTCCGGTTGCTATCGTTAATGGATGCTGTAACCTTTCGGTGTTTTTGTTAGTCAGTATTGAAAGGCTTTAGCGGTGACAAAATCCGAATTGATCGCACGGCTGATCGAACTGAACCCTCACTTAACTCCCAGAGATGCTGAACGCGTTGTCGCAACAGTATTTGGTGAAATTGCGGATGCGTTGGCAGATGGTGACCGGGTTGAGCTTCGCGGGTTCGGCGCGTTTTCTGTGAAAAAGCGGGACGCCCGCGTTGGCCGCAATCCTCGCACCGGGGAAACAGTGCAGGTTGGCGTCAAGAACGCTCCATATTTCAAGACAGGCAAAGAGCTTCGCGAACGTCTTAATGACGGTGCCGAATAGCACTTTCGTACAATTTGATTTTTGGCGGCGGGAACATTTTCCCAGATGACTGCATTTTTTCGGTGCAGCCATCGTCTAAGCTGGCGGGGCGTGTTAGACACACCGCAGCTTTGCTTCGCAGTTTTCAATAGGGGTCGCTCACATGCGCGCTGTAGGCCTGATCGTTCTTTTGGTGATTTTGCTCGCCGCAGTATTCTTTTCCATGGCGAACCGTGAGGTCGCGGAGCTTGGCTTATGGCCACTTGATATTCGTATCGGTGTGCCATTGTTTGCACCGATCCTTGGTGGCGTCGTGCTCGGATTCCTTGTCGGATGGACGGGCTGCTGGCTGAAAGACCGCCATGTGCGCCGCCAATTGCGTGGGTCCATGCGCGAGTGCATGGCGTCTGCTGAAGAAATTGACCGTCTCAAGGCTGAACTTAAGGCGGCGCAAAGTGATCAGGGGACCGGGCGCGATATCGCAGCCTAAGCAATTGGGAAATGGCTAGCCGTTGCTTAAATTCTGATTTTATTTATTTGTTCTATGGTCTTATACGCTAGCGGCTTCATCAGTTAGCCGTAGCTAGAGCAATTTTCGACGGGCGATGAGACACATGCGGCGGCTCAGTTGGCGTCTTCGGGCGCTTTATGATGACGAGTTTGGCCGACGGGTTGACCGTTGGTTTGGTGCCGGGGCCGCGATTGGCCTGTTGATGATCGCCCTGAAGCCGGTCGTTTTCGGTGCTCCTCCTGGTGATCCACCAATCGGTATTTTCTCTATGGTCGCAGGGATTTACTTCCTGTTGGGTGCGGTGTTCTGGCCACGCATGGTAACGCCGTTCAGCTTGATTTGTGTCGCATTCGCAGGCGCCTTTGTGCGGTTGAGGCCAGGCGTAGACCGGGTCGTAGATGCTGAGCTTGATGAGTTTGATGAGCGGGATGTCGCAGATGGCAGACGGCCTGACCGGGACGGCCTTACCTGATGCGCCCAGCGGATTATGCCGCTCGACAAACTTCTGAAATGATTTAAGTCCCTTTTTATGAGTGCAATAGCCGCAAAAATTTGTGGAATACGGGACCCAGAGGCGCTGGAAGCGGCTTTGGCCGGCGGTGCCGCATATATTGGATTCGTATTTTTCCCACCGAGCCCACGGGCCGTGACGCCAATAGAAGCAGCCGCACTTTCGGAGCAGGTGGGGCGCCGTGCCATCCGTGTCGGCTTGATCGTCAATGCGACGGACGTGGATATTGCTGCAATCCTCGCTGAAACGCCCCTGGATATGTTGCAGCTTCATGGCAGCGAAACGCCTGAGCGTACAGCAGCCGTCCGGCGGCGCTTCGGTCTACCAGTGATCAAAGCGCTTCCAATCGCCACCGCAGCAGATGTGTCGGGTGCGTCCAGTTATCGGGATGCCGCAGACATTCTGCTTTTTGACGCCAAGCCACCAAACCGTCCGGATGCTCTGCCCGGCGGAAATGCAGAAAGCTTTGACTGGACATTGCTGGCAGATAATCCGCCAACTGGAAAATGGATGCTTTCTGGCGGGCTGACGGCTGCAAACGTAGCCGAAGCGATCCGGATGTCTGGTGCCCATGCGGTTGATGTTTCTTCCGGTGTTGAGCGTGCCCGTGGCGAGAAAGACCCTGCAATGATCGAAGCATTCTTGAAGGCCGCGCAGACCCTAGAGCCCAACTGACCAGCCACATTGCTGCAGATGTGACTATCAGTGCTGCAAAATCACCTGATCATGGTTGGAAACTTTGACGACGACGGGTATGGTCGCGGCGGTTTAGGGAATCTGCCCTGATGTCGTCCTGAAAGTATGAGTTTCATGAGCCCTCAAGGCGTTAATTCCTATCGCGCCGGCCCCAGCCCTGATGGGCATTTCGGGCTATTCGGCGGTCGCTATGTCGCCGAAACGCTGATGCCGCTGATCTTGGAGGTCGAGAAAGCGTATTATGCCGCTCGCCAGGACCCAAGTTTCCTGGAAGAACTGAACCATTATCTGACGCACTATGTTGGCCGTCCAAGCCCGCTCTACTTCGCTGAGCGAATGACGAAAGAGCTTGGTGGTGCCAAAATCTATTTCAAGCGTGATGAGCTGAACCACACCGGCAGCCACAAGGCGAATAATTGCCTTGGTCAGGTTTTGCTCGCTAAACGCATGGGCAAAACGCGGATCATTGCGGAAACGGGTGCCGGACAGCACGGTGTGGCAACGGCCACGTTCTGCGCGCTGTTTGACCTGCCATGTGTCGTTTACATGGGGGCAACTGATGTTGAGCGTCAGGCCCCTAATGTTGCGCGCATGAAGCTGCTAGGGGCTGAAATCGTGCCGGTGACCTCCGGTGCGCAGACACTCAAAGACGCCATGAACGAAGCGCTCCGTGATTGGGTGGCGCATGTGGATGATACCTATTATGTCATCGGCACAGCCGCTGGCCCGCATCCCTATCCCGAGATGGTTCGTGATTTTCAGTGTGTTATGGGCAATGAAGCGCGGGAGCAGATTTTGGCTGCTGAAGGCCGGTTGCCTGACGCGCTCGTGGCGTGCATCGGCGGCGGCTCAAACTCGATTGGCCTGTTCCATCCCTTCCTGGATGATGATGGCGTGGAAATGTATGGCGTTGAAGCGGCTGGGCGCGGGCTCGATACGGATGAGCATGCGGCGGCGATCAATGGCGGCAGTCCTGGCGTATTGCACGGTAACCGCACATATTTGCTGCAGGATGAAAACGGCCAGATTGACGAAGCACATTCGATTTCCGCCGGGCTGGATTATCCAGGCATTGGGCCAGAACATTCCTGGCTCGCGGCAGAAGGCCGGATCAAATATGTGGCCGCGACGGATGATGAGGCGATTGAAGCCTTCCAGGCCTGCGCACGCCTTGAAGGCATTTTGCCAGCCCTTGAGCCAGCCCATGCCCTTGCCTATGTGATGCGGTGGGCTGGGACTTTGGCGAAGGATAAGATCATCATCATGAATCTGTGTGGCCGGGGTGACAAAGATGTCTTCGCTATAGCTAAACGCCTGGGGTTACCTCTATGAGCCGCCTTGAGCGCCGTTTCGCTGCGATTAAGGCTGAAGGCCGGGGCGCGTTTATTCCGTTCATCACATCTTTTGACCCCGATCCGGCGACATTCCAGCGTCTGCTAGCGGGGCTTCCGGGCGCTGGTGCCGATGTGATTGAAATTGGCGTGCCATTCACCGACCCTGCCGCGGATGGGCCTTCGGTGCAGGCAAGCGGTCTTCGCGCACTAAAGCAGGGTGTCAGCCTCAAAAAGACGCTGGCCGCTGTCGCTGAGTTTCGTAAATCAGACAATGAAACGCCGATCGTACTGATGGGCTATTTCAATCCCATCTACATCATGGGCTGTGAGACATTTGCGAAAGCGGCGGCTGAGGCAGGCGTTGATGGCCTGATCACAGTTGACCTACCTCCAGAAGAAGAAGCCGAACTGCGCGACCCGATAAAGGCCGCCGGTATTGATATTGTCCGCTTGATTGCGCCAACCACCCTTGATGATCGCTTGCCCTATGTGCTGGAGCACGCATCGGGGTTCTTCTACTACGTCTCAATCACGGGCATCACAGGCACGGCATCACCGACCTTGGATTCCATTGAAGCAGCGGTTAAGCGCCTGAAGAAACATACGGATCTGCCAATGGCCGTCGGCTTCGGCATCCGCTCACCCGAAATGGTCGGCAAGGTCTCCCAAGTGGCGGATGCTGCGGTGGTGGGATCTGCGATTGTCGAACGTGTCACGGCGAATTTGGATGATCAGGGTCAAGCCAAGCCTGATTTGGTTGAAGACGTATTGGGGTTCGTTCAGCAATTGGCTGCTGGTGCCCGTAACGCCAATTGATCGGCGCGCTAACATAGGAAGACACACCGTCCCATGAGTTGGCTCGATAACTACGTTCGCCCGCGCATCCAACAGCTTGTCCGCCGTGCGCCAAGCCCGCAGGACCTGTGGCGCCAATGTGACGACTGCGCCCAGATGATTTTCCATCGCGACCTGGAACAGGCAATGATGGTCTGTCCCAATTGCGGCAATCACATGCGGATCGGTGCCGAGCAGCGTTTCAAGCTGCTACTAGACGACGGCAGCCGCGAAGACATGATCATGCCTGAAGTGGCGCTTGACCCGCTGAAATTCCGGGACCAGAAGCGCTACACTGATCGCCTGAAGGATGCCCATAATAAGAATGGTGCTGGGGATGCGCTTAAAGCTGCATCCGGTACGATTGAAGGCGCTCCGGCGGTTGTCGCCGTCCTCGACTTCTCATTCATGGGCGGCTCAATGGGGGCCGCTGTGGGCGCTGGATTCCTTGCCGCTGTACAGAAAGCCGTTGAGAACAAAGCAGGCTTTGTTGCTGTCACAGCATCAGGTGGTGCCCGTATGCAGGAGGGGATTTTATCCCTCATGCAGATGCCACGCACCGTCGCCGCACTGGGCCTGCTGAAAGACGCAGGCCTGCCTTACATCACCGTGCTAACGGACCCAACGACGGGTGGGGTATCCGCCAGTTTCGCCATGTTGGGGGACGTTGCAATTGCTGAGCCGGCAGCGGCCATTGGCTTCGCCGGCCAACGGGTGATCAAGGAAACCATCGGCCAGACGTTGCCCGATGGTTTCCAGCGTGCGGAATATTTGCTCGATCACGGCATGCTCGACATCGTCTCGCCCCGTGATGAGCTGAAAGCCACTGTAGGACGGGTTCTAAACCTGCTGCTGCAAACCGAGGTGGAAGACGAGCCTGTCCAGGAATTAGTGATAGCGCCGCTGCCTGTTGAAGCCGTTATTGCCGCTGAAGAGCAGGGTGAAGCGCCACCACCGACAGATACCGAAGTAACATCCTTAGAAGATGGCGTGTTCGTTGAGGCTAAGTATTCCGAAGTGGACCCAGAGGCCGCGAAAAAGGCGGACGAAGACCCCCGCTAATGGCGGATATCAAGGCGGACTCGCTGGCAGACTCCGGTGTTATGGAGCGTCTTTCAGCCCTGCATCCAAAGCTGATTGATCTGAAACTGGACCGCGTTCTCAAGCTGTTACAACGGCTCGGCGATCCCCATCTCACCTTGCCCAAGGTAATCCATGTGGCCGGGACCAATGGCAAAGGGTCCACAGTTGCGTTCATTCGCGCTGGGCTGGAGGCGGCTGGGCTTCGCGTAAACACACATACCTCACCCCATCTGGTGAACTATACGGAACGGGTGCGCCTTGCGGACGGTCCGATTGCCGAACATCGCCTGTTGGATGTGCTTGAACGGTGTGAGCAAGCCAATGGTGATGATCCGATAACGCTCTTTGAAATCACGACAGTCGCCGCACTGCAGGCATTCGCGGAGAACCCGGCGGACGCAACCTTGGTTGAAGTTGGCCTTGGTGGCCGGTTTGATGCGACGAATGTGTTCCCGGCACCCGCCATGACCGCGATTACGCCTGTCAGCCTGGATCACGTCGATTTTTTGGGCCGGGATGTCGCTAAAATCGCGTGGGAAAAGGCCGGTATTCTGAAACCAGGCAGGCTTGGTGTCATCGCAGCTCAAACGCCAGAGGCTATGCAGGCAATTGCAGATGTCGCAGATGACGTTGGCGCCCCCTTGGCTGTGTGTGGCGATGATTGGCGGACAGAACGAACTGATGGCGGGTTCCGGTATGTTGACGGAAGCCTAGATTTTGCACTGCCGCTGCCTGCTCTTGCTGGAAATTGGCAGATCGGCAATGCAGGCACAGCACTGGCTGTGTTGAAGCGCCTGGATGGATTCGAATTGACACAAGAGATTGCTGAAGCAGCGATGCGGACTGTGTCTTGGCCAGGTCGTTTACAGCCTCTCCGCCGAGGGCCGCTCGTTGATCGGCTGCATCCACGCGCATTATGGCTTGATGGTGGCCACAATGCCGCTGCTGCTACTGCCTTAGCGGACACTTTGGCGGACTGGCCAGAGCCACCAAGGCTGATCGTCGGGATGCTGGCAACGAAGGACAACACTGCCTTCTTCCAGAACCTTAAGCCGATTGCTGATCGGGTCGATGTTATACAAGGACCTGGGATTTCCGCACTCCCAGCTGAAGACCTGGCTGCATTCGCGCGCGCTGCTGGCCTCGTGGCCACACCGCATGGGTCCTTAGAGGTCGCTGTAGAGGCTATCGCGGCAGAGGGTGGCACCGCGCCAATCCTGATCGCAGGCTCGCTCTACCTTGCCGGTCAGGTGCTCGCAGAGCATGGCTGAGCGACGGTAAGCAGTGCATCCAAGTCCAAATGTGCTTCCAGGTGGTCTGCGAGCGCGTTCAGAACCTGATCCACCTCCGCATCGTAGTTTGCTGTGCTTGTTGCCCCCAGGCGTGCCAGGAAAGCGCTGCGGAACCTATCAGCCGCGAACAGCCCATGCAGATAGGTCCCGGCGATCTTGCCAGTCACGTCATTTGCCCCGTCAGTGTCGCCATTGGCAAATGTCACGAAGGGGCGTTCCGCATCCGGCCCGATTGTGCGGCCCATATGCATTTCATATCCGTGGACGGCCTCTCCAAGCGCAAAGCCTTCCTGCAGGCCGAGCGTCTTTGCGGGTGCCAAAACCGTAGACACATCTAGCAGCCCGAGCCCTTCAGCGCTGCCGCCACCCTCAACACCGTGCGGATCGCTGATCTGCTTCCCCAGTATTTGATACCCGGCGCAAAGGCCAAGCACCCTGCCGCCCCGCCGGACATGGGCCTGGATATCGATATCCCATCCCGCAGCCTTCAATGCCGAAAGATCATGCAATGTTGCTTTGGAACCGGGCAGCAGGATGACGTCAGCGTTCCCCGGCAAAGCCTCACCCTGACGAACCATCTGGACAGAGACATCTGGCTCGGCGCGTAACGGGTCTAAGTCATCGAAGTTTGCAATCCGGGGCAAGACTGGAACGGCGATTTTAAGGGCACCCGTGCCCTTGCTGGTCATGCCAGCTAGCGCCATTGAATCTTCGGCGGGCAGGCGAGAAGCGTCGGCGAACCATGGGACAACGCCGTTGCAGGGCATGCCTGTGCGCAGGCCAATTTCATCAATCGCGGGATCGAAAAGCGCTGGATCGCCTCGGAACTTATTGACGATATAGCCTTTGAGGCGGCTCCTGTCGGCATCATCCAGCAACACCCAACTGCCGACGATCCCGGCGATCACACCGCCCCGTTCGATATCACCAACTAGGATAACAGGCAGGTTTGCCGCCTCCGCGAAGCCCATATTGGCGATATCACCGTCACGCAGATTGACTTCTGCCGCACCGCCAGCGCCCTCAACCAGCACAAGGTCCGCGCCCTCGGCATTCCGGGCAAAGGCGGCCAGTGCCAGTGGCAATAGCTTCGGCTTGATGGCCGGGTATTCCTGCGCAGATGTCCGGCCCCATACTTTGCCTGATACAACGATCTGGCTGGTGCGCTCGCCATCTGGCTTTAGCAGCACGGGGTTCATATCGACATGGGGTTTGAGCCCTGCAGCGCGCGCCTGTAGCGCCTGCGCCCGCCCGATCTCCCCACCTTCTGCTGTGGCGGCGGCGTTGTTGGACATGTTTTGGGACTTGAACGGCCGCACTTTCAGGCCGCAGCGGGTATAGGCTCGCGCCAATCCCGCGACGAGCATGGACTTGCCAACGTCTGACCCAACGCCCTGGATCATCAGCGCCCTAGCTGTCACGCTGCCATGCCTCCGCCAGCCGGATGAACTCGGCGATTTCCAGTGTCTCCGCACGTCTTGCACCGTCGATGCCAGCCGGGTCCAAGATCGACTCTGGCGGGCAGCCAAGCGCCTTCAGCGATTGCCGCAGCATCTTGCGCCGCTGGCCAAAAGCTGCGGCCACGACCCGTTCCATGGCTGTGAATGCTTCAAGGCCCGGCGCTGCATCACTGGGTGCGAGGCGGACGACTGAGGAGACGACCTTTGGCGGCGGTGTGAACGCACCGCCCGGTAGGTCGAACAGCTTCTGTGGACGGGTCAGCCATTGGGTCATCACGGAGAGACGGCCATAGGTCTTCGCACCTGGCTTCGCGACCAGGCGGTCCGCGACCTCGCGCTGGAACATTAGCGTCATGCCCTCAATAGCGGTCGCATCCTCAGCAATGGCCTTCAGCCAGCCGATGAGCAGCGGCGTCGCAACATTGTAGGGCAGGTTGGCAACAATCTGGCGTGGTGCTGTTCCAAGCTGGTTGATGTTCAGCGTCAATGCGTCAGCTTCCACAAGTTCAATTCTGCCTGCGACAGCATCGCTGAGCTCGCCAATGACTGCCACGCAGCGCGGATCAATCTCCACCGCGATCAAGCGTTCGGCACCTGCTTCAAGCAAAGCCCGCGTCAGTCCGCCAGGGCCAGGGCCAATTTCAATGACAGTGCGGCCCGCCAAGTTTCCAGGCGCTGCAGCGATCCGGGCAAGAATATTGGGGTCCGTCAGGAAGTGTTGGCCGAAGCGCTTGTCTGCCGCAAGGTCATGGGTGCGAATAACGTCGCGTAGCGGTGGCAGCGTGTCGAGCGCCATACCCTGTCAGCGCCCAGCCTGTCGCCTTGCCGCAATTGCAGCCGCCATATCCAGTGCCGCCAAGAAGCTGGAGATATCTGCCTTACCCTGTCCAGCGATATCGAACGCGGTGCCATGGTCTGGCGATGTGCGCACAACCGGCAGGCCAAGCGTGGCATTGACCCCGGAGCGGAAATCCAGAGTTTTCAGCGGGATAAGTGCTTGATCATGATACATACAGAGAGCAGCGTCATAATGGATGCGCGCTTCTTCATGAAACATGGAATCGGGGCTAAGTGGGCCGACGGCG